>TARA_B110000977_G_scaffold52864_1_pt1 | contig 32260 bp, 29 predicted proteins | sample TARA_B110000977 | Tara Oceans TARA_B110000977 (sample SAMEA4397798) | marine metagenome | biome: Polar Biome; feature: [SRF] surface water layer (ENVO:00010504); material: water (ENVO:00002006), including particulate matter (ENVO:01000060) such as... | depth 5 m | reverse complement strand
CCTTAAATAGCCAGCAAAAAGGAAAGCAACACTGCACCCTATAATATAGGCCATCTAAACGGTGTAAATAGCTAGCATCAGTCTACTACTTCACCTCTTGCCAGATCGATCAAACCCTTGCCAAAGGTTCTAGATCTTTTAATACAGGTTGCCGTTCCGGGGGCTTATAAGCACCTCAGCGCCTAGGACCACTTTTCGACAATCGGGATTCTTCTGCCGATACCGAAGGCTACTTTGGATACTTTTGTTCCGGGACAAGTCTGGCGTCTTTTGTATTCCATACGCCCGATCAGACTCACAATACGCTCATAATCATTGATGGCCCCTTCCCGATCAAGCCAATCAATTAGCGTTTTAAAGTTGCCGCTGATTTTTTGTCTGGACGGTTTCGCCACCCAAGCACGGAACCGCTCAAAACTCGTGACGTAATCCTCTACATACGACATAACGATCGGGTCAAGCAATGCATAGGGTAACAGGCTCTCCTCATCTGTCTGACCAAAGGCCAGTTCAGCGGACGGGGGCTTTTGCCAGATATTCTTTGGAATTCTGGCATCATCCATCGCAAGATCAACCACTTCAAACTTGTATAGATCTTTGATCGGAGCGTAAGAAAAGTTCATGTCAAAATGCGTGTAATAACCACACCCGGATTCAGTCTTATTCCCGGTTGACAGGGGCATTGCCCCATACGCGTTGCTAAAGTGCATAAGATAAACGTCCCGCAGTCGCGCCTGAATGTTCTCATCCGCTACTGAACTGTAACCACCGGCAGATACTGTCCTGGCAGCGATATTTGCACTGTCGTCGTGTACAGAGAAATGCTCATTCAGACTTTGCACCAGCGTTTCATGCTCTATTGGCACTTCGTAATCCCAACAGCCAAGGTTTTCATGTAATAGCTTCGCATCATCTCTGGAATGTGGACTGCTAAAGATCGACGGCATGCGGATCGCATGAACATTTTTGGCACCTACCGCGTCGCAGGCCAGCTTACAGACTACCGCGCTATCCACCCCGCCACTAGAAGCAAGCACGATCTGGCTGAAACCTGATTTTTGTACATAATCCCGAAGGCCAAGCACCAAAAGGTCAGCGAGAGAAACTAATCCGGGTTTTACCTCTTTTAGCGCGAACGCCGCCTCTGGGGTAGACACCGCTTCTGGGTTAGGTAATGTCTCATCAAAAATGTCTACCACATCAAAAGTATCATTAAAAATATTGGCGCTCAGGTGTTGGACCGCACCTTCCTTTGCGACAAAACTCTGGCCATCAAACACCAGTTCGTCTTGCCCACCGCATTGGTTCACATACACAATCGCCGGCCCACCAAGGGTCGCGGGTGCAATGTGATCCAGACGCTGCTGACATTTCCCATGCACAAAAGGAGAGCTATTAATCGAAACCAGCACATCCACACCGGCAGCCCGATATTTCTCCAGCGGGTTGTCGACGTAACGATAGTCATCGGAACCCTTATCGTTCCAAAGGTCTTCACAAATAGCGAGTCCAACTTTCACTGACCCAATGTTGAACATTGTTAGCTGGTTACCGGGCTCAAAATACCGAAGCTCATCGAAGACATCATAAAAAGGCAGTAGCTGTTTCTGGTAGATATGAGCCAGGCTGCCCTTATTAATGACACCTGCAAGGTTGGTAAAAGGTTTACCAATCCCTGTGTTTTTGCCTATGTACCCTATAACGATGTGAAGCTTCGGGTGGCAGTGGACGGACATTTCAACGACTTCCTGAAGCGCCTGAAGGTTCCGTGCAATAAAATCCGGGTTGTAAATAAGGTCCTGACTGAGATAACCAGGTAAGGTCAGTTCAGGAAACACGACCAGGTCCGCCCCCGCCGTCGACGCCGCATCAATACCCAATTGAACTTTCTTAAGATTACCGCTGAAATCACCGGGGGTCGTGTTGATCTGCGCCAGGCAGACTTTCATCCTGTATACCCCAATGCGGCTCGAGGGTTCCGTGTCACATAAACCAAATAGACAAGTGCCAATACCATCAAACAGGCTACTGCCTGGTGCAAACTACCCAAAACCACCGGTACACGCAGCATTAACGTCGCTACACCAATCCCAAACTGGGTTGCCGTAATGACAACCAGTAAAATTGCCGGCAATAGCATACCGTTTCTAGCCGCCGCGAACGCCAGCCAAACCACGCCTACTAGCAACAGTGCACCAATCCATCGATGCATAAACTGAATCATCACACCGTTTTCAATGAAGTTCCTCCAGAAAGGTTCCATCATGACAGCAGCATCCGCCAGCCACTGGCCATGCATCAACGGATAAGTATTAAAACCGTGCCCCGCATCCAGACCCGCAGTAAACGCACCAAGCAGAAGTTGGAGCGCGAGCAATAAAAGCATGCCGACCGCTAGTCGTTGCAAGCCCACTGGAACGCTCATGCGCTTTACCCCCGCAAGTTCCAGGATTAACCAGAATAGAAACCCCAAGATCAGGATCGCCAGCAAAAGATGAGCCGCCAAACGAAAATGACTCACGTGGGGAACATCCACCAAGCCGCTTTTTACCATGTACCAGCCCATGAGCCCTTGCAGTCCACCGAGTACAAATGCCGCCCAAAGCTTGGGTCTCCACTTTTTTTCGATCCGCCCAAGCGCCAAAAAGATCACAAATGGGATAAAGTAAACAAGCCCGATTACCCGGCCCAGTAACCTGTGTCCAAATTCCCAGTAAAAGATACCTTTGAACTGTTCAAGATCCATATCCCGATTGATTTTCTGGAACTCAGGATACTGCTTGTAGGCCTCAAAGGCCTGTTCCCAGTCAGTCAGTGTCAGAGGCGGAATCACGCCCATGATGGGTCGCCAATCGACCATGGAGAGACCACTCTGCGTCAGTCGGGTAACGCCGCCAACCACAATCATAAGGTAGATCACGGCACACACACAGGATAGCCAGACGACAAGGTTTCGATTATCAGCGGTCATTTTACTGGTCCCATGGGCCCCTAAAGGGCCCTAAAAAAACCAGAGTTTATCGAGGCCCCGAAGGCGATACCAGATGGATTTAGGCTTTAGGACAATCTGCCCCATGATTATCCATGGTATTCGAATTAAAGCGGCGACGGGCAGCACTGTCCGCCATACAACCAACATCAGCGCAAACCTCTGCTGATTAACCAATCAACCGCTTAGGGTGTTTCCGACCGGTGGCGTTAAGGCTAAAACAGCCCTGAACACCAGGAATAAGATACCGACTAATGGTGATCATCTTGGCATGCTTGGCACATAACGTGAGTCATTGGCGTCAATGTACCGATGAGCGCCTTTACGGGCATCCATTCATCGAGTTCCTTTTCATGCTCCTTTTGACACCAGGCGCATATCCGAACAAATTGTTCCTGCGACCTCAGGTCAGCAAGCGTGCGACGCAACTCAAGAGGCGCCACGACCGCATCTCGCAGAACCAGTAACGCATTCAGTTGGGTCTCGCTAAGTGTTCTTTGAATCATGTCGATGACGCACAGGGTGACAAGGATCTAGCCGCTATTGACAGCCAACGGGGCACCGACATAAAAGCGAATGTTCGGGTTTTCTATTATCTGTCGGATGATGCCCACTGGAAACGGTATTTTTTGTACAGGGTTACTTTTGTCATCTGAAAGTTTTCACTGAAACACATTTAACTTGGCAGCACCGTATGGCAGTCTACGCGCCTCAAAATTGGAGTTTTGCATGTCTGACCTAAATGCCTTCAGGGAAGAAACACGATCCTGGCTGGAAAAAAGCTGTCCCGCGGAAATGAGAAACCTGTCTTTTCATTGGGAAGACGCTCATCTCATCTACAAAAAACCGGCAGCTTCGGTATGGCTGGAGCGTATGGCCGAACGTGGTTGGGTTGCTCCAACCTGGCCCGCTGAATACGGCGGCGGCGGCCTGGGAACCGATAAAGCAGCGGTACTTTCTCAGGAAATGAAGCGCATCAATGCAACCGCCCCCTCTTCTGGCATGGGACTGACGATGATCGGCCCAACGCTCCTAGAGTATGGTACAGAGGAACAAAAGCAGCGGCATATTCCCAAAATTTGCGATGGTTCCATCCGCTGGTGTCAGGGATATAGTGAGCCCGGCGCGGGATCTGACCTTGCGGCGCTGCAGGCAAAAGCAGTCCTGGACGGTGACCATTTTGTGATCAACGGACAAAAAACCTGGACGTCAGGTGCTCAGCACGCCGATTGGATGTTTGCCCTGGTTAGAACCAACCCGGACGCCCCAAAGCATGATGGCATTAGTTTCGTGCTGTTCGACATGCACCAGGAAGGCGTTGTCATTAAACCCATTCAGCTTATCTCAGGCTCCTCACCGTTTTGCGAAACCTTCCTCGACAATGTCATTGCGCACAGGGATGACCTTATAGGTGAAATAAACAAAGGCTGGACAGTCGGTAAACGACTGCTGCAATTCGAAAGATCAGGCATTGGCGGACTGGCTGGCGCAAACAAGAAAAAGGTCGAGAAAAAGCGCAATCAACTGGCTGACATCGCCAAACAATACACCGGCGAAAGCCAAGCCCGAATTGCTGACCAGGGCACACGCGAAAAAGTCCTTGAGCATTCGATGCGAGAACGCGCATTTGAACTCACGGCACGCCGTGTTGCGCAGGAAAGTCAATCAGGAAAAACTCCAGGCGCTGCCACCTCTATCTTTAAGCTGGTAGGCGCCAACCTTGCTCGCAACGCAACCGAACTCAAGTCAGAAATGATGGGTACCAACGGTATTGGCTGGGAAGGCGAAGAATTCTCCGACAAGGAACTGGAGACCACAAGAAACTGGCTCAACTCGCGAGCAGTGACTATTTATGGCGGCACTAACGAAGTTCAAATGAACATCATCAGCAAAAGGGTACTCGGTCTGCCTGAATAACCAGCACCAGCGGGGTGATGGATCAACGCTCATTAGGAGAATGTATACTGCCGCGGAACACCTAATAAAAGAAATTTCCGCACGGTTAACCACTCACTGAAAACACTCGGGTCATGTTTCGCTATACTGCCTGTTTCGCCAAAGGCTTTTTTTTGAACGACTCTTCCGCACCACTGGCACGAACTGAAGATAAGTCGATCTTCGCGTCAATGAAGGTACGAGACTACCGTTGTCTTTGGATCGGTATGCTGACGTCCGCATTTGCGCTCAACATGCAATTAGTGGCTCAAGGCTGGCTGGTCTACGAAATGACCTCCTCAGCGATAAACCTGACCTGGGTAACGCTCTCTTTTATGTTGCCTCAGGTGGTTTTTTCTCTGCTTGGAGGTGTCCTTGCGGACAGAGTTCGCAAGAAACCCTTGATTGGCTGGACCCCTGTGATCAATGGTATTGCCACCCTTGCTATGGGTGGCGTCATTATGTCCGGTCACGTCACCTTTTGGGACTTCATCTGGGTAGGGGCTCTGAATGGCACGGTGTTAGCACTCTCAATTCCTGCACGGACCGCATTAATTCCAGAAGTGGTTGGCGAGAGCCTGATGTTCAATGCCATGGCATTCAACACTGCCTCTTGGAATCTTTCGAGAATACTGGGGCCTGCATTGGCAGGATTCATGATCGCTATTTTCGCCGACGGTGATACTTCATCGACCTTCGGCGTTGGCCTAGTTTACTTCCTGCTCTCGATACTTTATTTCGTATCAGCAATTAGCGTTCTTTTTCTGAAGCATGAGGGCCGTCCGGTACCGGGTGAGCGAAAGAGCCCTGTCGCTGAAACTGCCGATGGGCTGAGATATGTCATGAACTCGCCAATCGTCGGTGGATTAATACTGCTATCAATTCTGCCGTTCCTGTTTGGACTGACCATCAACACCTTGTTACCCGCCTTCTCGACAGATGTACTGCGAGGCGGGCCAGATGATCTGGGTTTTTTGATGACAGGCATGGGCGGAGGCGCAATTATAGGATCCCTGGCCCTGGCCAAAATGGGCAACGTACGCAACAAAGGGTACTGGCTAATCGCCACAGGTGCGCTATGGGGGTTGTTGGTCGCACTCTTCGCGTTGTCAGAGACGTTTATCACTGCAACCGTGTGTATCGCCCTTATCGGGTTCATCTCCGCGGTTAATATGTCGATGAACCGATCACTGGTTCAACTACAAGTTGAACAACACATGCGTGGCAGGATAATGAGTATCGACATGATGTCACATGGTCTAATGCCCCTTGGTGTGCTTCCCATTGGATATATCGCTGAAACCGTGAGTATCTCAGCAGGGTTGGTCACCAGCGGTATTATCCTGTGCCTCAGCACCTTGCTTCTCGGCGCCCTTATGCCCAAAGTCAGGGCCATTAACATCGGTTATTAGAGACTCGTATGTTGCAGATAATTAACTTTTTTTGGCAGATTTGCCTGCTACGTGAGAGCCCAGAAGGACTTCCATCATCCAGGTTCTCGACAGGCGCGACATTTCTGGCCTACCTCGCCATCGCACTTGGCGTCGTAATACTAACCCGACCGGATCAACCCCTGTCAACGATCACGGGAACACTCGCCATCGGTTTAACTCTTCAGGCTGGCGTGACGTTCCTGCTCCTGCAGTTCAAAGGTTATCGGCATCGGTTTAACGCCACCTGGTCAGCACTTCTCGGCGCCAATACCATTATGCTACTGATACTGCTCCCTTTTAATTTTATCATCCTTAACTCGGACAACGACGCAGTCTTAATGTTCGCAGATTCTGCCACCTGGGTTTGCCTGGGCTGGTGGCTGGCTATTGCTGGTTATATCTATCACAAGTCAATTGAAGTCAGTGTTTTTCAAGGAGCCGTTATCGCATTCCTGATCGAGTTCATCGGCGTCATCATCGCCTTCAACCTTTTCCCGAGATAATGATGAACATTCATATTCTTGGTATTTGCGGCACGTTAATGGGCAGTATCGCTTTGTTGGCAAGGGAACTTGGGCACCAGGTCACCGGAACCGACGAGAACGTGTACCCGCCCATGAGCACTCAACTGGAGAATGCCGGGATAAGACTCTCAACCGGCTATACGGCTGAATGTATACCGACAGGAACAGAACTCGTCATCGTCGGAAATGCCAACCTGCCGAGGGGAAACGCGGCCCTGGAAGCCGTCATGAACAGGCGCATAGCGTACACTTCAGGTGCCGAGTGGCTGGGCAGATACCTTCTAGCGGATCGTTGGGTCATTGCGGTCGCTGGAACACACGGCAAGACAACCACAACCTCAATGATTAGTTGGATACTCGAGTACGCTGGGCTGAATCCCGGCTTCCTGATCGGCGGTATTCCACACAACTTTGAACAACCTTCCAGGCTCGGCAATGGCCCCTTCTTTGTCATAGAAGCGGACGAATACGACACATCCTACTTCGACCGAAGATCCAAATTCCTGCACTACCGACCAAGAACGCTGGTAATGAATAACCTCGAATTTGACCATGCAGACATTTTTGAAAACCTTGATGCCATCAAAGCACAATTTCACCTGCTACTCCGATCGGTTCCCAGTGAAGGCCTGGTCATACATCCAGAAGATGATGCGAACCTGCTAGACGTCATAGAGCAAGGATGCTGGACACCAACCCTTACTATCGGCGGAGAGCAACTCAATGCCAAACTGCACAGCGAAGACGGCTCAAATTTTACAGTGGTTCTTGAAGGAAAACCCAAAGGCGATGTTTCATGGTCAATGACCGGCAATCACAATATCAGCAATGCGCTATCTGCAATTGCTGCAGCCCGGCACGTAGGCGTCTCGCCCGAGGTTGCCTGCGAAGCGCTTTCAGCCTTTGAGGGCGTAAAAAGGCGAATGGAACTGATTCATTCCGAACTAACCCACGCCAGACCGAACCTTCATATCTATGACGACTTCGCTCACCATCCAACTGCAATAGACACCACACTGGCGGGTTTAAGGAACAAGGTAGGTAGCGAACGGATTCTTGCCATCATTGAACCTGCGTCTCACACCATGAAACTCGGTATTCACGAATCAACCCTGGCGAACAGCGCCAGGCACGCGGACCAGACCATCTGGTTTCAACCGGCCAGCGTCAAATGGGATATGCAAAAGCTTGCCGATGGAAATATGAGTCTTGCAAGTGACATTGAAGAGCTCGTTACGAAGGTTGTCCAGGAAATCACAACGAGACACTCGAATCTGCACGTCGTGATCATGAGCAACGGCGCTTTTTCTGGGTTTCACAAACAGCTCATAGAACACATTGCTGCCTGACTTGACCCATCTGGAAACTTCTTAAATACTGGTGCACTGCACTCGGAATCGGCCAGCATGAAGGACACGATAGACGTAATATCCTGCGCGCACCTGGATTGGATCTTCGATCTTTGCAGACGAAGAGCAATCCACCTGCAACTAATCACAAGTGGCTGCCCTTATTCGCTGGAACACCTCACTGATCAGACCCAAACCATTCCCTGGGATACCTTTCTGGATCTGGTTTCCCGGACAGGGAGATTTTTCGATGAGGACGGTCTCAGGGAGATTGGCAGGCATTCCTGGAAGTCACCACGACTGATGGTACATGCCAGTTTAGGGCGGGTCATGTTTACACCATTCGATCAGTTCCTAAGCATGTACGGTACAGGCGGCTACTGCGCGCGCCACTTCCCAATTGAAACTACGACAAGCCAATTGTCAGACACACAAATTGATATCTGGCTAAAACCCAAACATGATCTGGCTATCAGCAAAGCCTTTTACACCATTTTTGCTGGACAGATAGAAAACCTTACAACCGCCATTGGACTCCCTCGATCCAGGGTGACGATGAAGTTTCGGGGCAGGTCAGCGAAATACTCAGTAACAATCCACAAAACCAGTTTACCCGTCTCTGTCTTTCGACAACTAAATCGTTGGCTTAACGCATCGAGAATGATCAGGCGAGAATTTTCAGGGATTCAGGAACGGCTAGAAAATCAGGCCAGCGATTACCAAAGGTCTTTTTCAGACAGGGAATCTACGCTCAACAGACTCAGCCAGAAGCTAGGCTTTTTTGAAATTGCCGGAGACCAGCTCCCGAACATAGTATGGACGATGACACCAGGCGGAGATGCCATCTTTATTACCGCCATAGCCCGGCAACTGGGTTACCAGCAAAACGAGATAACCCTCAAGAATATCGTGAGCCCTATTCAAATAAAGGCCCTCGCGAAATTGGTTGACTCAGTGCTTCAATCATCTATCCCTGACGACAAAGCCCTGCTAGACATTAGGGCACCTTCAATGGAACTGGAGGCCAAACACAAGCTGGGACACAACATCCGACTTGTCGTACAGGTAACCCCAGGTCACCAAGAAAAAGAGTCATCAGACACAAGGCATCTCGCCATTTGTGTCGCTACCGATGTCACCGATAGACATAGACTCCTGGACGCTCTCGACTGGCAGACAAAGAACCTTCAGGCCATCAGCGACTTATCCATGGATGCTATTTTTACCCTGGGACAGGATGAACAAATCATTGCCGCAAACCCTGCCGCCTATGCGATTTTTGGCTACCAGAGCCCAGAGCTTATAGGCAAGCACGTGACAGACCTGCTGCCTCAATCGCTGGAAAATTCTCATTACGGCATCAGGAAGGACCGTTCAGCACTACCATTACAGATTATTACTCCCCATGAAAAATTGACTCAATCTATCAACAAAATTTATGTTGTCAGGGACATGACGAGCAGCACTCTATTTCAGAAAAAAAAACAGTCGCTCGAAAGACAGATTCAGGCTCTACAGAAAACAGATTCTATCGGCCAACTTGCCAGTGGGATCGTCCATGATTTTAATAATCTGTTGGTCGCTATCCTGGGACTAACCGACCTAGCCTTGAAGTCAGCCACAAAAGAAGCGCTTAATGAAAGACTAGGAGACATCAGAAAAACCGGTGAACTAGGAAAAGACATGACTCAGCGGCTGCTCAACTTCAGCAGAAAGAAAGAAACCAGCTTAAAAATAAAGGATTCTAACGAAACAATAAAGGGATCCATGACCGTGATCTCCCGCCTGATGCCAGAGTCCATCAAAGTGGAGCTCCTCATCCATAAGACGCCTATTTATCTTCTTGCTGATCACACACAAATCGAGCAGATTCTAATCAACCTTGCCATCAATGCTCGAGACGCGATGCCAAATGGCGGAACGATCCAGATCCGCACTAACAACATCCCCGGCGATAAAGAATCCCAAACCCATGGTGCCGGACAACTCTTGCTAGAAGTCTGTGATACCGGCACGGGAATGGATCAACAGACGCAGCAGCGAATATTTGAACCCCTGTACACCAGCAAACCTGAGGGCCAAGGTACTGGCCTTGGCCTGTCAGTCGTTGCCAGCATCATAGAGCATCATCAGGGAACGATTAACGTTAAGTCGGCGTTAGGTATCGGAACGACTTTCCAGGTTTTGCTACCAGCAATATCACCCCAGCGAAAAGCCCTAGCGGCCGATTCATCCGCGACTGTCCCGAGATGCTCGGAAACTATCCTGATCGTTGAAAACAACCCAAAGGACAGGAACCTAGCCAGGTTAATCCTCGCCGGCGCGGGTTATAACATCCTCGAAGAATCGAATGGCGCCAACGCTGTCGCCACTTATCTCGACAACGCTGAATCGATAGATCTGATACTTTTGGACGTAGTACTGCCAAAAATGGGAGGGGTTGAAGCAGCAGAAAAAATCTCAACACAGTATCCAAACGTTAATATCATCTTCACCAGCGGCTACCCGGAAGGCAACCAACAGACAAAATCAGCCATTAAGACTGGCAAACCCGTGATCCAAAAACCGTTTGGCGTTGATCTACTCAGATCCAAAATTCGAGCAGCATTGGACAACAAAAGTAATAAGGAATCGCGAACTGGCCAGAGGCGGTAGGCACTTGCAGCGAAATCTCGACGGCAACTGGTTAGACCTGCCACTCGAATTTGGCTAACATGTGCGCCCCCCGCGGCCCACTCCGTGCTCAATAATGCCCATAACAAAGAGTTAATACTGTCGATGAACCTAAAGAAGTATCTTGATAGAGCGTTCGAGAACGGACTACGATCACTTGGTGCAACAGACGCGCCCGCTGTCGTTAAGCAAGCTAGCAAACCAGCGTTCGGTCACTACCAGGCCAATGGTGTTATGGGCGCTGCAAAAAAGCGGAAGTCCAACCCCAGAGAACTAGCCCAGTCACTGGTTGATTTGATAGCGGGCTCAAAGGCACTAAAAGGGGTCGCTGAATATGAAATCGCCGGACCCGGATTCATCAACATTACGCTAACACCCGCATTTATCCAGGCTGAACTCGACCGGAATGCCCAAGACCCAAGGCTTGGGGTACCACTCAATACAGCCCGAAAAATACTGATCGACTATTCTTCTCCTAATCTAGCCAAGGAAATGCACATTGGCCATCTCCGTTCTACTGCTATCGGCGACGCCAATGTGCGAATTCTCGAGTTTTTAGGACATGACGTTGTCAGAGCGAATCACGTCGGTGACTGGGGAGCCCAGTTTGGCAGTCTGCTGGCTTACATGGACAAGCTTGAACAGACGGGCCAAGCACTCGCGACAGAATTAAAGGACCTCGAGGTTTTTTACCAGAGGGCCAGCGAGCTATTCAAAACCGATGAGAAGTTCGCAGTCCGTGCGAGGGAATTCGTTGTTCGTTTACAATCGGGCGACGAAAAATGCCTGGATTTATGGGAACGTTTCATTAACGAGTCAATTCGCCACTGCCAGGCTATCTATGATCTGCTTGACATCTCCTTGACCGCAAATGACGTTCGTGCAGAGAGCGCCTACAACGAGGTTCTGGGGTCCACCATAGAAAAGCTCGAAGCAAAGGGACTTGTGGTAATTTCAGACGGCGCCAAATGCGTCTTCATGGATGAATTTACGGGTAAGGATGACAAACCGCTTCCAGCGATTGTGCAAAAATCGGACGGCGGCTATCCCTACATGGCGACAGACCTTGCCGCGGCAGAATACCGCGGCCAGACCCTTCGCGTCGATGAGGCTCTGTATTTCGTTGACGGACGACAATCGCTCCACTTGAGCCAGCTCTATGCTATTGCACGCGCAGCCGGTTTCATCGACGAACACCAAGTATTCAGCCATATCCCATTCGGCACTATTTTGAACAAGGAAGGGACACCCTTTAAAACGCGGGACGGCGGAGCCGTAAAGCTCGCCGATGTCGCCGACGAAGCGATAGAAAGAGCCCTAAAGTTGGTCAGTGCCAAAAACCCTGATTTGACTGACGAAGATCGCAATCATATTGCGCGGGTGGTCGGTATTGGCGCTATCAAGTATGCCGAACTGTCTAAAAACCGAACGACTGACTATATTTTTGACTGGGACACCATGTTGTCATTCGAAGGTAATACTGCGCCTTACCTTCAATACGCCTACACCAGAATCATGAGCATTTTTCGCCGTGCCGGATTGAACAGCGCAGACATTAAGGGCCCATTCAGCCTACAGGAACCGGACGAAATCGCCCTAGCGACCAGACTACTGCAGTACCCTGAGGCAGTCGAAAGTGTTGTCGAGGACTATCAGGCTAACATTCTATGTAATTACCTCTTTGATCTGTCCCAGCACTTTATGACGTTTTATGAATCTTGTCCGGTCCTGAAAGCTGATGCTGAGATGCGAGACTCCAGGTTGAGGTTATGTGATCTCAGCGCAAAGACGCTTAAGCATGGCCTGGACTTACTGGGCATCCAGACCGTGGAACAGATGTGAAGGTTGCGATAGTCGCAGCACAGTCGGAGAACCAGGTGATTGGTCGTGGCCTTGAGATTCCATGGAAAGTTAAAGGTGAACAGGCGCTTTTCAAGCAGATTACACTGCATGGCACATTGATTATGGGTCGTAAGACCTACCAAAGCATTGGCCGCCCTTTGCCAGGAAGAACCACTATCGTCGTCAGCAGGGATCCGGATCTTGCTATTACCGGGTGTGAAACCAGCACCAGTCTAGCGCTCGCAATTGCCAGCGCTATAGCACTAGCTAAGCCCATCTTTATTGCTGGTGGTGGCGAGCTATACCGGCAAGCCCTGGTCATTGCAGACGACATCCACCTGACGACTATTCACACCAAGGTAGAGGGCGACATCCTGTTCCCGGATGTCCCTGATCATTTCAAGCTCGTCGAGGAAAAAGCCTTTACCTCAAACATTAACTATACTTACCGCCACTTTGAACGTACCTGAGAGACACCATGGAATTTAAAAATCGCGTAACAGAAATGCTGGGAGTTGAACTACCCATCGTCCAGGCACCTATGGGCTGGATTGCACGCTCGCAACTTGCCTCAGCGGTCAGCAATGCGGGCGGCATGGGAATCATCGAGACTTCTTCCGGCGAACTGGATGCGATCAAGGTAGAGATCAAAAAAATGCGGGATCTGACCGACAAACCCTTTGGCGTCAATATTGCGCAAGCTTTTGTTAAGGATCCCAATATCGTTCAGTTCGTCATTGACCAGGGAGTCAAGTTTGTCACCACTTCCGCGGGATCCCCAATGAAGTACACGGCGGACCTGAAAGCCGGCGGCCTAACCGTATTTCATGTCGTACCAACCCTGGACGCCGCGCTAAAGGCTGTGGCGGCAGGCGTTGACGGTCTAATTGTAGAAGGCGGCGAAGGCGGAGGTTTCAAGAGCCCCAATGACGTAGCCACCATGGTTCTCCTGCCATTGGTCCGCTCCAAGGTAGACGTACCTATCATCGCCGCGGGCGGGTTTATCGACGGAAAAACCATGGCGGCGGCATTTGCTCTCGGTGCAGAAGGCATCCAGATGGGTACGCGTATGGTTTCTGCCGCTGAGTCCCCGGTACACGATAACTGGAAAAATGCGATTGTCGACGCCAAGGAAACCGGCACCGTGTTTTTAAACAAATTCCACTCTCCGGCACTTCGGGCGCTTCGAACCGAGCGAACTTCAAGACTTGAGCGAGACCCGGAGACCAATGCGATGTCTGAATTCGGTACGGCAATAGATCTTTACTTCGGCGGGGACATGGAAGCGGCAATTCCGTTGACGGGTCAGGTTGCAGGTCGCATTGAGTCCGTAAAACCGGTCGCTGAAATACTCGCAGAAACTCAGGCGGAGTTTTTCGAAACGATTAGTTCGCTAGGTCGAAGCTATTTGTAACACCCTGACCACTCAATGCCATACTTGGAGTCCGCTCGCATTCGTGAGCAGACTCTATTGCAGTGTTGACTGCCAGGCACATATCGACCACGGGTAGTTCGTTCTCATTAAACCGGGTTGAAGCACGCAGGTCTGCATAAACGTCGGCGTTGGATAGTGCCGGATTACGCTCTTTCATCAAGGCCACTATCCCCGACACGTAGGCAGTCGCTATTGAGCTACCTGATTTGAACCCATAGGTTGCACCGGGCGCCGTTGTCAACATATCCGTTCCCGGTGCGAGCAGCACATTGGCGAATCCCCCCCCAAGGTTGATTGCCGTACCAACCGCGATGACCTCCTCCATGTTTGCCGGGAACGACCCTGCCAGCCCTCTGGATTCGTCAACAGCAGCCAACACGACGATACCATCCCGGTAAACTTCCCCGAGCAACCGCTCAATAATGGCATCTCTTGGGCCCGACAGACTAAGGTTTAGAATATCTGGTTGTTGGACCAACACATCACTCAACGCCTCAATAATTGACAAGGAATCACAAGAGGTTCGCCGGGATACCTTCTCCTGACGACAGGCCTTGAAAATCATCAGTTGAACATCGGGGGCAACACCAACGATACCCAGGTCATTGTCCGCAGCCGATGCAATCACCCCTGCAACGGCTGTACCATGCTCGTCGCTGTCGAAAGAGGCCTGGTCGTCATCCACCAGGTTTCTGGAGTAAACAATATTATCGATTAACTCCGGGTGCCGTCGATCAACGCCGGTATCCACAATGCCAACCACGACGTTTTTGCCTGTCGCAATCTGGTGAATACTGTCTATCTGATCGCCATTAACGGTATTTTGCAGCGCAAAGTACGGATCGTTGTAGGACATCAGAGTATAAGGTTTTATGGATTGTACTGACTGGATTCTGTTGTCTGCGGACAGAGCCGTCACCACGTCATCAAGTTGTCTACTGGGGCCAAACTCCGCAACTACAGCTTCTACATTAAGGGCTTGAATCGTGAACTGGGAGACCTTTGTTAGACCATGAAACCGAAGCACCGCCTGGATGAGGTTTTGAGCAGTAGGTTCATCCCCTGAAGCGTGTTGGGCGAAGCCACTTGAATGCTGATTACCTGACTGTGCGTAGGGAACAGTGAATACGACATTACTTGCGTAGATGTCCAATGGCGGTGTTGACGCACAACCTGCTATCAAAAAAAGCAGGAAGACGACCCTACCGGCTTGTAAAATCCGCATACTCAACACCGTCTATTTGTTGAAGTTGATTCAGAAAAACCGCTGAACTCGTATTGTTAGGCACGACTAGTTCTACGATGTAACTCCCTTTTTCATCTGGGCCACTCACGATGTTTGAGCCTGTCTCAATGAGCGCTTTTCTAAGCGTTATCGCAGGAATCGGTGTTTTAAATCCTAATGCCAGACGCTCAACTCTACCGGACTCATACTTCGCGGGCACCAGCGGTTCAATACTTAAGGTTCGAAACTCGTCACCTCCCCGGTCCGTGCCCAGAAACTGGGTCCCGCCAATCACCAGCGCTAGCACTGAAGCCGCGATCGCGGCTGTCTTCAAACCGACAGAAAAACGCTGAATCATATGAGTTCGAACCGGAACCTCCAGCACACTGATTTTATTCCTTTCAGACACGTCTATGCGAGTGAGAACCTTTTGATAAGAGCTGTTGCTATCCTGCGTTATCACATCGGGTTCGCAGACAATCTGCTGCAGCTCATACAATCGATCACGCTCTTTCTGGCATTTCTCACAATGTGCCAAATGTCGCAGCACAAGGTCAGCATCCCGCCCCATTAATGTGTTGTTAACATACCAGGGCAGCAACGATATCGCCTGTTCGTGTTCTTTACGCTTAGCCAATTTCTTACTCTCTTCTTGCTCTTTTATCAGACATTATTTTTTGTACTGGTATTTTTCTCTCGAATGATTTCGTCTACTTTATTGCTGTCAGAATGATGCTCAAGCACCGGCAGCAATTTCGCTAACCGTCGACGAGCGTGAAACATTCTCGTCTTTACGGTATTCACAGGGCAGTTCATTATCTCCGCAATCTCTTGATAGGAATGCCCCGAAAAATAAGTCAACTCAACAACGCTGCGCTGTTCAGCCGATATCCGATCCAACCCATTGCTCAGCCACTCGTCTAATCCGATCTTGCTAATAAGATTATGACTGTCTGCAAGATCGTCATATTCATGTATTTCCTCGGCATTTTGCTCCGGCATCTTCTTCAGCTTATCCAGTGCTTTAATCCCCTTCAGGTAAGCGATGCCGGTTATCCACGTGGAAACTTTTGACCGTCCTTCAAACCCTGAAGCCTTTTCCCAGACAACGAACAAAGTGTCGGAGACGACTTCTTCCACTAGTTCTGGCCTGCGCAGCATTCGACTCAGATACCTTGTGAGTTGTGGGTGCATTCGTTGATATAATTTTTCGAACGCAACTCTGTCCTTCACTGCTATCCGCTTCAACAGTTCCAAATGCTCAGCGTCGTCACCGCCTCGCTTTGTCTCTAGATCATGAATTGACATACTTGTTCGTTTACCGCTGGTTATGATGACTATGTTCGATATTGTGCCAAAATAGTTCAACTTCACACCAATGGTGTGAAATGGGCCATTAGCAGGACCAAAACCCAACATGTTAAGCTGACCGTTATGCGAATGTTGACCGTATTTTTACTGCTTCTTACCCATTCATTCCTCGCGGTTGCCGACATTGAGGCAGCATCCCAAGCCTATCGTAACAAAGAATACAGAACGGCTTTTGAGGCTTTTACCAAATTAGCCAACGATGGCAACGCAAGAGCTCAAACTGTTCTGGCCATGATGTACAAGTATGGTGAAAGTACCCCTATTGACCTTGAGCAAGCCTTCCACTGGTACCTTGAGGCTGGTTTCCAGGGACATCCATTGGCCCAGTACAACGTTGGCATTATGCTAGCGGAAGGTGTGGGCGTTACCAAAGACCCAGAAGCCGCAATCGAGTGGTTATCCAGGGCCGTCAGTTCGAGACACCCAGGGGCCAGTGACATGCTCGCGATGCTCACCGATAAGGTCGAGATCGCAGCGGTTGCAGAACCCGTGGCGTGGTCAAGAAACTGGAATTTTCGGTTACCCAACGACATTAGATTCCAACCTCCAAAAGAGGTGATAAACCGCCATGAGCGCTATCGTATCCAATTCGGCGCCATGAGCACTATTATCGGCGCAGAAAGACTTTGGCGCCAGGCGCGAGGCAGCAGTGGTTCATTACTCAACGGGTTTGACTCAATCTACAAGGAAGAGAGCTCCGGATCCGGCATCGTGTGGAAGGTACAGTCAGGTAGTTTCAGTTCAAAGTCGTCCGCGGAAGACTTTTGCTCGCGGTACAAGGCCAACCCGCTCAATAAAACTGGCTGCTTAGTCGTTAGAAAATGAATCATTGGTAACCTGATCCATAGTGAATAAAAAGTGCGAACCGTCCATGGCCGAAAGTCAGGCTGACAGCCAGCGAAACATTTATTCGCTGAGTGCTAGACTGCTTCTATGACAGACGCAGAGCTCAACGTCCAAGCGATGCCAAACGAAACAGCCGCCCAGGCAGGATCAAAAAAAACATTAGACAGCGAGAGCGTGCCTTACTCTAATTGCGCAAAACCAATCAAGGGTCCCTGCCCCCAATCTGACGGCATCACAGCGTGCAGGCCTCCCTTCCTTATAATCTTGCATGTGCTGCATGTCATCTTTGCGTCATGGGGACTGCCTGCGACATTCAGGGTCAAGGTAATCACCCTGTGAGCTTTAATCTGGCCAAAGCGCTTAAGGATCTCGGCATCACCGATGACGCTGTTAAGGCATGTAAGATGCCCCTTTATGGGCAATGCACGGACTTAGTCGACGCAGGTCTGGATCTATTTGGTCGGCCACAACAAATGACGCAGCAAACCTTCACCGCCTGGTGTGCGATGAAAACTACCGCAAAGTCGGATGGTATGGAACTGAATATTGTTTCTGCGCACCGCTCCATCGAATATCAGTGCGAACTTATTCACCGGAAGCTAGAAGAAGGTAGGTTGATTGACGAAATACTCCTGGTAAATGCTATCCCCGGCTACAGCGAGCACCACACAGGACGCGCACTGGACCTTCACGCAGGGGACGGAAAGCCGCTTGAGACTGCGTTCGAAAACCACCCTGCATTCTCCTGGCTATGTGATCATGCTGCTGAGTTCAACTTCCACCTCAGCTACCCCAGGGGCAATCCGGCCGGCATCAACTATGAACCATGGCACTGGTGTTTTTCTACCGGTAACTAGATCGTTGCTCAACCTACCTATGAGGCTGATTTAGGCCCGTTGCGGTATCTTCATAGAGGTGTCACCCCAATAGCAGTTCGTCCGGCAGACAACAGGGGGAAATCAAGCAAGTCCATAAACCTTTAACAAGAACAGGCCAATACTGCAGGACAAAATACAGACGAGCGTGGTCGTCATGACAAGGTTTGCAGCCAAAGAATCGTTGGCACCCAACGCCTTAACCATTGCATAGGATGCCGTGGCCGTTGGGCTAACGAAAAGCAAAAACAATACGCCTAAGTCGGTACCCCGAAAGCCCAATTGAATAGCCATCAAGACCAGCACAGCTGGCAACAAAATTGCCTTCAGACAGATGACCAAAGCAGTCGCCTGTGAAGAGTCCCGTAATGCTCGCAGACTCATTCCCGCACCCGTACCCAACAATGCCAGCGGCAAGGCCATAGAGCCGACATATTCACCCGCACTAAGCAAGATGCCTGGTACCCGAAAGCCACTCAGCGCAATAATAAATGCCAAGACAATAGCGACAATCAGAGGGTTTTTTAAAATGTCGGTAAATATGGCTAGCCAGTTAAGATCGGTTTTTGCATAAAAACTGAGAATGAATACCGACAGGATGTTGTAGGAAACGGTTAGCCCAGCCATGAGTAACGATGCCAGTGCCAGCCCTGGCGCACCGTAAGCGCTCGCACAAAGTGCCAAACCAATGACGCCAAGATTACTTCGAAAAGCACCCTGCACCACCACGCCGCGGTCTTCCCTCGGCTCAATAAATGTCGCTGCCAGCCAGCTCAACCCAAAAGCCAAAATCGCACCACAAAGGCTAAAGTAGAACACCGGAAGGTTGATCGACGTATCAAGGTTGATCTGGCTGATCGTGGTAAATAGCAATACCGGCAAGCATATTGAAAACACCAGGCGCGACGCGACCTGATTAAAGTGATCGTCAATGAATCCAATGCGCCGCAGCGTTAGCCCAAGAAGCACAATCAGAAATATCGGCCCAGTCACCACCAGTGTTTCGGACAAAATACCTAAGTACAACGCTGAATCCTGTGTGATCGGTAGACCTGCAACTAGCGTGAACTATGTGCAGATTTATCCTGTGTTGAAGCTGCCTGTGTTGAAGCTGCCTGTATTGGGGAAATGCGCGCCGGCAAAGCCAGAGAGAGCAGGGCTGCCAGAGCGACGAACACCGCCGACACCCATAAACAAGCAACGATTCCATAGCCCTGGAATACCCAGCCGGAGAGTACCGTCCCGATCAACCTACCCATGGCGTTGGCCATGTAATAAAAACCTACGTCCATCGACACCCTATCCTCAGCAGCGTAGCTCACAATCAAGTAACTGTGCAGCGATGAATTCACCGCGAACAGCGCGCCGAATACAAGAAGACCACCTGTCAGTGTCAGACCTGGCCGCAGGTCAACTATCATCGCCAGCGCAATCAACACCAGCACTACCAAAAGCGCAACGGCCCAACCGAAGGCACTTTTTCCATCAGGCACCCCTCCCTTCGATTTCCCCGTGAACCGCGGGGCAAACGCCTGCACTATGCCGTAGCCAATCACCCAACTGGCCAAAAAGCCACCGACGGACCAATAGTCCCAACCAAAAGTGGTGGACAGGTACACTGGTAACGCAACCACGAACCATACATCCCTTGAACCGAACAGAAACAAGCGTGCCAGTGATAGCGTATTAATGGCGCTGCTTTTGGAAAATATTGTTGTGAATTTTGGTTTGCTTTTTGCCTTACCAAGGTCCTGCCTAAGGGTCACCAAACTGGCCAGCCAGACGAGCGCCAACACTATTACCATCGCCAAGACGGCATCATGAAAGCCGAGCAACGTCAGCAGAAGGCCTCCTAGAAAGAAACCAACACCCTTTAACGCATTTTTCGACCCCGTCAACAAAGCAACCCATTTGTAGAGCCTGCCCTGCTCATTTTCTAAAGCCAGATTGCCTGAAAACAGAAATTTAATTGAGCTTTTCGCACTCATCTTGTTGAGGTCTTTCGCAATGCCAGAAATTGCCTGCGCACCCATAACCCAGGTAACCGTCAACATTGCACTTGGCACCAGCAGCATGCATAACGCAAGCACCTGCAAACCCAACCCAATATTCATGGTGCGGTTCAGACCAATCCGGGCACCCACCCAGCCACCAACGAGATTAGTCACTACACCAAAAAACTCATAAAACAAAAACAGTAAGGCAATCTGAAGCGGGCTATAACCCAGTGAGTGGAAGTGCAACACCACCAGCATGCGCAATGCGCCATCGGTTAATGTGAATGCCCAATAGTTACCTGTAATCACCAGGTACTGCCTTACTCCGGCGGATAACCCTGAAATCCCTTTCATGAAGAAGGGCTCATGAAGAACGGCTCATTGATTCGTCACGACACTGTTTTCATGAGGTGGATTGGCCAACCATTCGCATCAACTCTGCGGTACGATTAGCGTAACCCCACTCATTGTCATACCAGGCGTACAGTTTCACCTGCGTGTCATTAATCACCATGGTAGACAATGCATCAATAATACTCGACCGCGGATCGGTTCTGTAATCAATGGAGACAAGTGGGCGCTCCTCGTAGCCCAAAATCCCCTTCAATTCATTCTCCGCCGCCAGTTTGTAGAACTCGTTGACGGCTTGCGCTGTCGTCGCTTGCTTCACCTCAAACACACAATCAGTCAACGACGCATTGGCCAAAGGAACACGTATAGCGTGGCCGTTTAACTTGCCTTCCAACTCAGGGAATAGATGGGTAATCGCAGTCGCTGATCCAGTCGTCGTAGGGATCAGGCTCATCCCGCTAGCGCGCGCCCTGCGCAGGTCTTTATGGGCCGCGTCCAGAATGCTCTGGGTGTTGGTAATATTATGAATCGTCGTGATACTGCCATGTACGATGCCCAGCTTTTCGTGCAGCACCTTAACAACCGGCGCAAGGCAATTCGTAGTGCAGGAGGCAGCCGTCACAATAGGGTGAATAGACGGTTCAAAAAGATGCTCGTTAATGCCCATAACAACATTTAACACACCCGCTTCTTTAACTGGCGCTGTCACCACTACTTGCTGAACACCCTGGTCCAGATATGCCTGCAACAAGGCTTTGGTTTTCATTTTTCCTGAAGCTTCAATGACAAGGTCGCAACCAGACCAGTTAGTCTCACTGATGGTTTCGTTGCTGGTAAAGCCGATATTGCGTTCATTAACGACCACATTATCGCCCACAGCTTCCGCGTTGTGGTGCCAGCGACCATGGACTGAATCGAAGGTCAGAAGATGGGCAAATGTTTCCGCGTCACCCGCGGGGTCATTGACATGCACAAACTCAATTCCGTCCCAGTCAAAAGCGGCGCGCAAGGTAAGCCGCCCTATGCGGCCAAAACCGTTTATTCCAACTTTTATTGTCATGAGACGATCACCCTAGTGTTTAAACAAAACTTTCACCCTGTCGGCGAAAAAAACAGTGACTGAATACCCCGCAAACCCGCCACCATGGCCAGTCCTGAACTGGAAGGTGGTCCCAGGAGCAACATCACGCTCTAAATAGCCCACCAATCACTTTCCATACTTTTTTAACTTGTCGGCAATTAATTGCTTCTGTACCGCAGTCAGCGCTTTCGCTGACGATCGCGATTCCCGCGCGAAAACATACTTTTCTCTAACGACATTCTTAGGTTTGAAACCCCTTGCTTTAAGGTAGCCCCAGGCGTCATCAATCATCTTAGGATTACCACAAAGCAGGAAATGATCTGAATCTGGGTTTACATCAAGCCGCTCTATTTGAGCATTCACATAACCATCATATTCATACGCTGCTGTTGCCTTTTCCCTGGACAAACAGAGCCGCAGGTCAAAGTAGTCGTGTTGTTCAGCATAATCTTTCAGCACATCTCCATAGATAAATTCGGACCGATCCCGGACCCCCAACAACAGAATCACCTCTGGAAAACCACTCGTCTCCAGTTCTTTTAGAATCGGCATATAAGGCGCTAGCCCGACGCTAGTGGCGACGATGACTAATCGACCCGGTATTTCTTCTGGCAACGTAAGGCGGCCAAACGGACCTGTTACTTTAGCCTCAAGCCCTTCTTTGCAATTAAATAAAAGATTGGTCGCGCGGCCATTACTGACTTGCGACACCACCAACTCCATGCGCTGACCATAGAGCTCATCAAAATTACAAAGACTGTAACTTCGCTCGAATTCTCCACGTTCATCGGCAAAGACAAACCGGTAGAACTGACCTGGTTTATAATCGAGGGGATTATTGGCTGCGCACACAAACCTGAAATCTTTAGTCGATTCACTGAGGGTTCGGACACGCTCTAGGCGAACGGTAAACATTGAGAAGATCATGGCTGAAGAACCTGTATTATTACACACTTGCTCCTTAAGCTTTACAAGTAGGACTAAATGAAAGTCGCCATCATTGGCGCTGGGCCAGCCGGGCTGGTGTCGGCTCGTGAAGTTATCCGCCATGGATGCGAAGCCGTAGTGTTCGAGGCCGCTGATCAGATCGGCGGAGTCTGGGTCTATGATGAGCGCGTAGAAGATGACCTGCTCGGGAAATCTCCTGGACAAAAGGTCCGCTGCTCTCTCTATGATTCTCTGCGCACCAACATCCCCAGGGACCTGATGGCATTCCTGGACTACCGCTTTGATTCAAAAGGTGGCGGTGATGATATTTGGCCCAGATTTCCACACCACACGCGCGTTCTTGAATATCTTGAGAATTTCTCGGATCACAATGCCTTAGCGCCCCACATCAGGCTTTCTGCGGAAGTACACAGAATCGAAAAGTTATCCGAGGGCTGGTCAGTCCATAGCGGGATTGCCAAAGAACAATTCGACGCAGTGATTGTCTGTAATGGTCACTACGCTCAACCGCGCATACCGACGCTACCAGGTATCGAGCATTTCAAGGGACAGCTGCTTCACTCTCACAACTATCGCGTCCCGAATGCCATGGTCGGGAAGCGAGTTGCACTCTGGGGGACTTCAGCTTCGGGTTTTGATCTATCAGGAGAAATCGATAAAGTGGCTGACCGCACCTACTGGTGCGGCAACGCTTTTACCGAGCCCATGTCCATGGGTGCAACCAGAACGGCATATCCCTCGCCTTCCGGGTTTACCGCAAGCGGGAAATTGATGGTGGCTACCGAGGAACTGAATATTGATACTTTTATGTTCTGTACCGGGTATCACTACGACTTTCCGTTCATTAGTGATGAGATTATTGGCGTTGATGATAACTGGGTGAACCCGCTTTACCTGGATATCGTTCTGCCTAGAGACAACACGCTTGGTTTTATCGGCTTGCCCTACCTAATCGTTCCGTTTCCAATGTTTGAGATACAAGCAAAATGGTTCGTTAAACAACTGGTATCGGAATTCACCCTATATGACGCCGCCAGTCGGGGACGAAAAGTTAGGAAAAGATCTGAGCATCTCCACCGCTCGGGTCTACATAAGCGTCATTATCACCGCTTGGGCGACCAGCAGTTTGAATACTACAACTTGCTGGCGCGACAATGCGGCCAACCACCCATGCCCGAATGGTTTAAACAAACCTGGTCAGAGGTCCAGCGTTCACGAGAGGCAAACCCGATCAATTTTCGCGATATCGATCTACCCACAAGGGGACCGACTATTTGTCTGTCTGATCAACCGCTCCCATAAAGTCAATATCACGCCCTTCATCCTCGGGCGTGGGGACTTCCTTAATACGCTCATCGACGTCATCGTACTCCAGGCGCAGCGCACGACACATCGTCGCATGCAACTCGTAGGTGCAAGTCGTATAGGTCAGTTCCAGGATTGCTTCGTCTGACAGATGTTTCTTCAGCACTTTAAAAGTACTGTCAGGCACTCTGCCCCCGGCAAGCACCAAATCATCTGTATAAGAAAGAACCGCCCTTTCAATCTCATCGAAACACGAACTGCTGCCCCAGCCAGGTATCGACTCAATCTGTTCTTCACTAAATCCAACTGCCCGCAGGGCCTTACAATGCTGCGAGAAAACAAACTGGCTACCTCTCGCGAATCCTGCCCTGGCTTGACCCAGCTCCCGCAGCTTGGTTTTTATTTTTCGATTCTTTGATCGGTAGAACTGGAATCCTGCAACCGCGTGATTAAAACAATCGGGAACCAGTGCGAACACTGTCCACCAGTTACCTGGAGTACCAGTGGCTGTGCCAGGGTGTTCGACAGGGTCTCTATCCGCTCCAAATAACGCATCATATAGCGGCAATACTGAGGGGTCCGCGTCAGCGCGGCTAACTTCTCTTAATCTTGGCATCGTGCCTTCCTATATTTATTCAATGTCTAGCCTTAGAGGTCTAAACTTAGAGGTATCAACACGAATAATAGTATCACTCTCCTATTTCCCGCGGGCCCTTATAGTTGATTAACAAAAACCTGACCGGAGGAACCTTGATCGAAGGAACCTTGATCGAAGGAACGATACAACCCGGATTTGAGCCTGTTAGGGATGCATTTGCCTCGCTTTGGAAAGAGATCGAAGTTGGCGCTGGCTTATCAGTTTTCCTTGGGGATGAACTGGTCGTTGACCTTTGGGGCGGCCACACCAACCGAAGCAGGACTACTCCCTGGCAACGGGACACGCTGGTTAACACCTATTCGATTAGCAAGGGAATGGTGTCACTGGCCCTCGCGTGCCTCGTCGATGAGGGAAAACTCGACTACGACAAACCCGTTGCAGATTACTGGCCGCAGTTTGGGGCCGAGCGAAAATTTAACATTACGGTGGGGCAGGCATTGTCGCACCAGGCAGGCGTGTATACGTTCAATCCAACCATGAAAACGGAAGACCTCTATGACTGGCAAAAAGCGGCGTTTAATGTCGCGAGTCAGGCACCCGCCTGGGAACCGGGAACTGCCTTCGGTTATCACTCAATCACCTGGGGATACATCGCCGGCGAGTTGGTTCGCCAGACGACAGGAAAAACTACCGGTGACTACCTTCGGCGCCGGATAACCGATCAATTGAAGGCTGATTTCCATATCGGACTAACCGGTCACGAGCAGGAAAGGTGCGCGGAGGTGATCGGTCCCAACCACGCCAACCCCGCCATCAAAAAAACGCCCGCTCGGGAAAAAAACACCTTGCCAAAAAATGACCCCGCGCTGCCACCCTACCGTGTTGTGAGTTCAGCAGATTGGCGAAAAGCTGAAATTCCCGCGACCAATGGACACGGCTCGAGTCTCGGCATCGCACGCTGCTATCAGGCAGCAATAGCGGGCAAACTGTTCTCCAGAGAAGCCCTGCAACTTGCGGTACAGGAAGAGACCAAGGGTGAAACTGATCTTTGCCTTGATCAGCTTCTTCGTAGGTCAAGGGGCTTCATACTCAACTGCGAACCCTGCTACTACGGCCCCTCTAAAAAGGCATTCGGGCATGCTGGCACAGGTGGGTCAACCGCGTTCGCGGACCCAGACAACAACGTCGCCTTTGCTTATGTGACCAACCAACTGCATCGATCCGGGACCCTTAGATACCGGAAGTTGATCGATACCTTCTATCATTGCCTGACGCACTAAAGAAGCCTGACCTCGCCCTCTGATGCTAGTGGCACACTTCAGGCGCAACCCTGGTTACTACTGATTAACGTTGCTGCGAATCGGTCTGAGAATAGAGGTGCACATCCCTCTGAGGGTAAGGAATACTGATACCATTCGCATCGAAAGCGAGCTTCGTATTTTCTGTAAGATCAAAATAAACGCCCCAATAGTCAGCGGAGTTCACCCATGAGCGCGTGGTGATCTCGACCGCATTGTCTCCCAAATTCGAAATAACAATCAATGGTTCCGGCACCTTAAGAATACGCTCGTCTGCCTCGATTAGTCCTTTCAATACTTGCTTCGCTTTCTTAAGGTCATCGCCGTAACCAATACCAAAAATGATGTCGACCCGGCGGGTATCCTGGGTCGAAAAGTTCGTGATGGCACTGTTAGAAACAGCACCATTCGGAACAATGATTGTCTTGTTGTCTCCGGTCGTCAGTATCGTACTGAAGATCTCAATCTGGTTGACAACACCCATAACGCCAGCGGCATTGATAAAGTCACCCACTTTGTAGGGCCTAAATATAAGAATCAGGACACCACCCGCGAAATTAGCCAGCGCGCCTTGCAGAGCCAGACCGATAGCCAGGCCTGCCGCACCCAGGACTGCGATAAATGAGGTCGTTTCGATCCCGATCATGGAGGCAACACTGATGACCAGAAGCAGCTTTAAGCCAATACTGATAATGCTCATCAGAAATGATCGAAGAGAGGGCTCCATCGATGCTTTTTCAAAGCCAGCCCCGACGCCACGACAAAACTTCGAAATAAACCACAGGCCGATGACAAGTGTTGCAACCGCAAGTATCAGATTCGGAGCATAGCCAGCCGCCATCTCCACACCCAACACTAAGTACTCGTTCGCTTTATTAACGTCTTCCATCGAGAGGTCACGCGTCTTTGAAATTTCGAGAATTATAGGCACATACCAGGGAAATTGTATTTAATACCTGTAAGCTCCCGTTCAAAGACAAATCTGTTAGATCTTTCAAGCAGGCAAGGTTTGTGGCACGATGCCGCGTTGCCTAATGTCACCCAACCGGCTTTCCTGCTGTATTGTGGAGAAGAGACCGCAAACCTCTGGACTCAGACACTATAATAAATGCGCGATTATTTCATAAGACGATTTCTGCTCATTCCGCCGACATTGCTCGGTGTCACCATCATTGTTTTCGCAATCACGCGCCTTGTCCCTGGTGGCCCGCTAGAACGAGCCATCATGGAATCTCAGCAATTCAGCAATTCTGGTGCTGTTTCACAAATGGCCGGTGCCGACATGGCGCTTTCTGAAGCACAGCTGAAAAAACTCCAGGAGTACTACGGTTTCGACAAACCCGTACTGGAAAGCTACTTAGACTGGCTTGGCAAAGTTGTCCAGGGAGACCTGGGAAGCTCCTACCGATACAACGAGCCCGTCTGGGATGTCATCCGGGATAGGTTTCCGGTGTCGTTGTACTATGGGCTAGTCACACTGGTGATCACCTATATTGTCTGTATTCCTCTCGGTGTCCTGAAAGCCATCAAACACAAAACGGTCGTGGATAACGTCTCCTCCATCCTGATCTTTGTTGGCTATGCCATTCCCGGCTACGCGCTCGGATCACTGCTCTTGCTCTACTTTTCCGTCAGACTGGAATGGTTTCCAATGGGAGGCTTCATCAGCCTCTCCTTTGAGGAAAAAGACGTCATTGGCAAGACGATGGACCTGATCAACCATTCGATACTGCCCCTCATCTGTTACCTGATTGGAAGCTTTGCACTGGTCACACTATTGCTGAAAAACCACCTGATGGACAACCTCGCATCAGACTACATCAGAACAGCGATCGCTAAGGGAGTATCCTTCCGACAGGCAGTGACACGGCATGCTATGCGTAACTCCATGATTCCGATCGCAACCACTTTTGGGCAAAACATTGTCTTACTGGTATCGGGGTCCTTTCTAATCGAGACCATCTTTGATATCGATGGCTTTGGGTTGCTGGGCCTGACCGCGATTCTAGATCGAGACTACCCTGTGGTGATGGGCGTTGTTCTTCTGGCGAGCGTGCTCTTACTCATTGGCAATATTATTTCAGACATTCTGGTAGCGCTGGTTGACCCCCGGATTAGGTTCCAATAAATGACGCTGAACCTGAACCCACAAACCCTAAAGAGAATCCGCCGCTTCCGCGAAATTAAGCGCGGCTACTACAGCTTTCTATTCCTGCTCGGGTTGCTTGTCCTACTGTCATTTGGTGAACTACTGGTAAACAGTCGAGCTTTGATGGTGAGCTACGACGACACCCTCTACTTCCCAACCTATTCCGGCTTTCATGCCGGGACAGATTTTGGCATGGACTATGACTACGAGGTTAACTACCGGGATCTCAAAGCAAGGTTTGGTCAAGAAGGTGGTAACAACTGGGTTCTGATGCCTCTTGTTCCCTACAATCCGCTTGAAAACCACGCACCTGGCGGTGTGTTCAAGCCAACGCCACCTTCCATTAGCAACAAGCATCTTCTCGGGACGGACACCACCAGCAGGGACATCCTGGCCCGGCTTTTTTACGGAACCCGAATAGCGCTCTGGTTTTCAATAGCATTTATGCTCGCGGTTTATGCCATCGGTATCACCATCGGCTGCGCCATGGGTTACTTTGGCGGTGTCTTCGACCTGATTTTCCAACGGTTCATCGAAATCTGGTCGAACATTCCTTTCCTGTACATGATCATCATTGTATTCAGCGTCATACCCCAGACTTTTACGGTGCCGACAAGGATCGCCATACTATTAACGGTAATGGTGCTCTTCTCGTGGACCAGCATGACGTATTATATGAGAACAGAAACCTACAAAGAGAAATCCAGGGACTACATCGCCGCCGCGCGGGTTATTGGCGCCTCGGATACGAGAATTATCTTCCGCCATATCCTGCCAAACGTCTTATCGACACTCGTCACATTCATGCCATTCACTGTGGTTTCGGCCATTACCGCCATCACCGCATTAGATTTCCTTGGGTTTGGCTTACCACCGCCCACCCCAAGCCTGGGTGAGCTTCTTAAACAGGGAACCGCAACGCTCCGAACTGCACCATGGATCGTGATGTCCGCGTTTGGAACCCTGGTTATTTTATTAACCGTGGTCACATTCATCGGTGAAGCTGTTCGGGAGTCTTTCGACCCGAAGAAATTCACCATTTATCGCTAAATTTTACTGCCACAGCCAAAAATGAGGTTTGTTATGAGACTCTTCCGAACGACATCCGCACTGCTTGCACTGCTCGCACTCTCCGCCTGTGGCGGGTCCTCGGATGGCGAACAGCAATCTGTTTTCGAATCTGCAGATAACACAACAGAGGTGCAGGCTTACTATGCGGAGCGCCCTGATTTTTTCTCATTCAAAACACCAGCAGATCTTCCTGAGGAGCTAGTCTGGGAAAATGGTAGCCATCTCCCGGAAGTGGGTTCGCCCGCGGCAAAAAAAGGCGGCACGGAATATGTGCGCTTACAGGATTTCCCAAGAACCCTGCGTACGCTCGGCCCCGATTCAAACGGCTCATTTAGAACCTACCTGCTCGATGCTGTAACGATGTCCATAGCTCACAGACACCCCAATGAATTCGAGTATTTCCCAGGTCTCGCAGAATCATGGTCAGTCGACCAGGAAGATAAAACTGTCTATGTAAAAATTGACCCGAAGGCTAAGTGGTCGGATGGCGAACCCATCACGAGCGATGATTTCTTCTTCATGTTTTTCATTAACCAGTCCACCTACATCGTCGCGCCCTGGTACAACAATTGGTACAGCACCCAGTACACCAACATTACAAAATACGACGACCTGACGTTCTCCATTTCAGTACCGGAGGCCAAGCCCGACATGAACTCCCGTGTACTGGAACTTCGTCCCATGGCTGCACACTTTTTTAAAGAACTCGGCGACGACTATGTTGAGCGTTACCAGTGGAGGTTCCAAACAACCACATCTCCTTACCTGCTAGACGATAAAAACCTTAAAAAAGGCAGATCGGTCACGTTTACCCGCGACAAGGACTGGTGGGCAAAAGACAAGAAGCATTGGCGCTACCGGTTCAACATGGACAAAATCCACCTGTCCGTTATTCGCGACACTTCGAAGCACTTCGAAGCATTCAAACGTGGCGATATCGACCAGTTCAGTCTAAGTCTCGCCGAGTATTGGTATGAAAAACTTCCCGACGAAGATCAGGATGTCACCTCCGGCTATATTCACAAATCGATGTTCTATAACCAGCATCCAAGACCGACATTTGGCATGTGGATTAACACCTCAAAGGAACTGCTGAACAACAAGGACATTCGAGTCGGCATCCAACATGCCTCAAATTGGGATCTGGTGTTAGAGAAATTCTTCCGAGGCGATTACGCCCGCATGAAAACATCTGCAGATGGCTACGGTGAATTTACCCATCCAACACTCCAGCCAAGAGTCTTCGATATCAACAAAGCGCAGGAAGCCTTCGCTAGAGCAGGTTTCGTGGAGCGTGGTTCTGATGGCATCCTGCAAAATGCAGCCGGCCAACGATTGGCTTTCACTTTTTCCACCGGGTACGAACAATACAAGGATATCCTGACTATCCTGAAGGAAGAGGCGCTCAAAGCGGGGCTTGAACTGCGGCTTGAAGTTTTAGACTCCACGGCCGGCTTTAAAAAAGTACAGGAAAAGAAGCACGATATTCACTTCGTGGCGTTCTCCGTGTCCCTGGAAATGTATCCTCGCTTCTGGGAAACCTATCACTCCGACAACGCTTACGATTTACCTTACCTGACAGACGGATCAATTAATCCGGAACGAAAGGTTAAAACCCAGACCAACAATCTGGAGGTTCTCGCACTGCCAGAAATGGACAGCATGATTGACCAGTATCGAGCTTCCGGTGATAAGCAGGAAATGATTGACCTGGCTCACCGGATGACAGAGATTCATCACGAACATGCGTCTTTCGTCCCAGGTTTTGTCCAACCCGGGTACCGAATCGGACACTGGCGATGGATTAGGTACCCTGAAGGTTTTAACTACAAACACACCCGAGGGTATAACGAGCTCTTTGTTCATTGGATTGATACAGACATCAAAGAAGAAACCAAGGCGGCGGAGAAAGCTGGCCAACACTTTCAGCCAGAGATTAACTTCTACAAACAGTTCGCAACGCCCTGATGGCCGTACTTTCCATCAACAACCTCGTTACCGAATTCGACACCGACGAAGGTCGGGTGAGGGCAGTCGATGATGTCTCATTCACCGCCCAAGCGGGTAAAACACTTGGGATCGTCGGTGAATCCGGTTGCGGAAAAAGTGTTACGGCTCTGTCTATTATGCGATTGTTACCACAGCCCATGGGGCAGATTGTTTCCGGCAGCGTTGAGCTTGATGGCACTGACCTGACGCAGCTCCCTATTCCCCAAATGGAAAAGATCCGCGGCGCTAGAATCGGCATGGTGTTTCAGGAACCAATGACCGCATTAAACCCTGTTCATGCGGTTGGCCGCCAACTAACAGAAGCGCTCCTGATTCATAAAGACATTAAGCCCGACGCGGCAATCCGCGAAGCCGTCGGAATACTCGATCGGGTTGGCATACCGTCGCCCGACGTCAGAATGACCGAATACCCACATCAACTCTCTGGCGGCATGCGGCAGCGTGTCGTTATCGCCATGGCGCTTGCCTGTAAACCTGACGTCCTTATCGCAGATGAACCGACAACTGCTCTGGACGTCACTATCCAAGCGCAGATCCTGGAACTGATCAAAGAACTTCAGGCTGACATCGGCATGTCAGTGATATTGATTACCCATGACCTTGGGGTGATCGCGGAAACCTGCGATGAAGTCGTGGTGATGTATGCCGGTAAAGTCGCAGAGAAAGGCAGCGTGTTCGATATCTTTGACCGCCCGGCGCACCCCTACACGCGTGGCTTGCTTAAATCGATCCCGACACTCAACACCGAACCCAAATCAACCCTTAGTGTTATTGATGGGATGGTCCCAGGGCTTTTGGATTTACCCGAAGGCTGTCGTTTCGAAAACCGCTGCACCTTCAGTCGTGAGCAGTGCATCAGCAACACCCCCGGGCTTCAGGCGATAAAAGAACAACACCAGGTCAGCTGCTTGCGCTGGCAAGAGCTCTAATCATGTCTCCAATACTCAAAGTCACC
>TARA_B110000977_G_scaffold184222_1_pt1 | contig 32284 bp, 19 predicted proteins | sample TARA_B110000977 | Tara Oceans TARA_B110000977 (sample SAMEA4397798) | marine metagenome | biome: Polar Biome; feature: [SRF] surface water layer (ENVO:00010504); material: water (ENVO:00002006), including particulate matter (ENVO:01000060) such as... | depth 5 m | reverse complement strand
ACTCAGAATGATATAGAACTTCTATCCTTTATTGAAGACGAACTTCTATTGGGTCAATCTTTCTTCGAAGGATTTGCAGACAAACGTGCTGCAGCAAAGTATTCAAACACATTATATCGTTCAAAAGGAACATTGTATTCAATACAACAATTCTTTAGAACGTTCTTTTCTATTGACCCAGACGTAATTTATACTAAGAAAAATATATTTAAGGTCGGAGAAGAAGACTCTAAGATTGGTTTTAACTCTCAGAAGTTTATAACTGATAACAGATTATATCAAACTTTTGCATTACTTATCAAATCAGAGATTGCAGAAACACAATGGAAAGAACCGTATAAGTTGTTCGTCCATCCTGCTGGCATGTTTGTTGGTAGTGAGGTACAAATTGTATCTCAAGCACGGGATGAGATAACTGCTCCTTTGGTTCTGAGCGAACCACCCCCACCAATTACTATTGAAGCTACAGGGGCGTTTAATGTGTTACCAACACTAGATTTAACTGCTCTTGTTGATGACCTATATAGTGACTCAGCGGGTGTGTTGAGTAGAATTAATGCAGAACTTAATGACATTAGAGGATTTTACCCACATAATATACAGACGATTGAGAATCAGTATTCATCTTTGAGAGAAGCACAAACTGCAACATCTCCAACATTTGATGATTCTGACGAATTTGAAACAAATGGTATGGATATGTCAAACCATTTCCACTGGGAAACAATAGACCAAGAGAAACATATTTTTTACAGTGCGGATAGTGACCAATACCTAAAAAGTTTTACATTGTAGTGTAAAATACTTATAAATAGATTAAACAGACGGATTATCAAATGGCGAAACAACTAGTAAACAGAGGTTCAACAGCAAACGATGGTACAGGTGATACCTTACGTACTGCTGCTCAAAAAATAAACGAGAACTTTACAGAACTTTACACCTCTATTGGTGGAGATTCTGCTACTGCGAACGTAAAACTTGCAGCGGGAGGAGCAATCTTCGAAGGATTGGCAACAAATGCCCACCAGACTATACTTTCTCCAATCGAACCAACACAAGATAATAACGTCTATATTCCAGATGACAGTGGAACATTAATTTTAGACTCTTGTGCTCAGACGTTGACCAACAAGACTATTCTTGTTCCGACACTAACAACACCTAAGATTAGAGATGCGAATGCGAGTCATACGTACAATGTACTAGTAGGTGACATTAGTGCGAACCGTAACATTTCACTACCCGCACTACAAAGTCATGATACATTTGTGTTTGCAAATGCAACTCAAACATTACTTAATAAGACTATTGGTGGGTTGACAGTTAATAACCCCACGTTTGGTGGTATTTCTGGTGGTTCAATTCTGTTCGATAGTGACGGTGATGAGTACTTAAAGTTTGTAAAGACTGCAAGTGCGATTAACTTCGTTACCGTCACAAACGCTGCGACAGGTGGTAACCCATCAATAGATGTAGACGGTGGTGACGCAAATATTAGTCTCGAACTTGCCGCAAAAGGTACTGGTGCAGTTGAAATCAAAAACAAACTTGTTCTAGAAAAAGGAACAGATGTTGGTTCTACTACTGCTATAGATATGAATGAACCATTAACAGTGTTTAACTCTGGTTCACAAATTCTTCCAACTATCGGAGATGGAACAATTCAAGGGGAAGTAAAATACTTCAGTAACGTTAGTACTGGTGAAGCAAGACTTACTGTAGGTGGTACTTCAAATATCTATGGTGTAGGTAATAATGGCCATATCTCTTTCGGACAAGGTGACGGATGTATACTAGTATGGAACTCAACTAAAAGCAAATGGTTTTTCGTGTCAAATAATGGCACAACAATAGGGTAATTGAAATGGCGATTATAACTCAAGATTTAAAGAAACAAGTATTAAAGGATATCAAAACAGATTTTGATGCCGCAGGAGAAAATTACTTTGCAGTAATAGGTCGTTCCGAAGATTGGAATGATTCTGACATAGCGCCAACTGCCATAAGTTCTGCAAGAGAAGAAAGAAACTTTCGTCTTGGAATACAATCCGCAAAAAACATTATTGATTTATCCTTTGTTGTTCCCAGATACAACTGGTCTTCTGGTGCAATCTATTCTTCATACGATGATGCACAAGTAGGTTATCCTGCTCAGTCATACTATGTTATGAATGACAATAACCAAGTATACATGTGTATTCAACAATCTAAAAATGCGGCAGGACAATCACAGGTATCTAGTGTCCAACCGACTGGTAATACAACAGGTACTCCATTTGATACCGCAGATGGTTACATTTGGAAATTCTTATATTCTATCAGTGCTTTAGACGCAAACAAATATATCTCTGCCAACTATTTACCAATTAAATTACAGGGTGCAACTGACTCAGACTCCCCTGCTGCTGATATCGAACAACTTGCAGTACAGAATGCCGCTATCATAGGACAAGTTTCAGGTTATGCAATTGACTCAGGTGGTTCAGGATATTCGTCCACACCAACTGTCACCGTAATAGGTAATGGTACAAAAGCAAAAGCGAGTGCAACAATCTCTGGTGGACAAGTTGTAAAGGTAGAACTCATTGATAGTTCTGGTGATTACACACTTGGTAGTGGATATGATTATGCAGATGTTACTGTAACTGGTGGTGGTTCTCCAACAAAGCCAGCGGGAGTTAGAGCAATACTTTCACCTGTATTAGGACATGGAGGAGACGCAAGGGATGACCTTCGTGCTACCTCAATTATGTTTAACGCAAAACCATCTGGTGCAGAAGAAAATGACTTTATCATTGGTAATGACTTCCGTCAAGTTGGTTTAATTAGAAATTTAAAAGACAGTGCGGGTTCAGTAGACTTCACTGCATCAACAGGTATTGGTTTAAAGAAACTAGTATTGGGAAGTGTATCTCAAGGGTTTACCGCAGATAACACTATTGCAGGTGCGACTACTGGTATTGAAGCATTGATTGACAAAGTAGATTCTTCTAACATATGGTATCACCAAACCGAAGTGACTGGTTTTGGTAATTTTGGTTCAGGTGAAGCAATATCAGAAATAGATGGTAATGGTACGGGAGTATTAAACGCATCTTTTCATCCATACGTAAACCCAGAAATTGACGTATTCTCTGGTGAAGTATTGTATATAGATAACCGTGCAGCGGTTACTCGTAGTGCAGACCAGACTGAAGATATTAAAATCGTAATCCAAATTTAAGGTAAAGACATGTCAAAGACATTTACATCTAACGTATTCCAATCAACCTATAAGGATGATTTTAAGGACAGTGATAATTATCATCGTGTCCTCTTTAACAGTGGTAGAGCGATTCAAGCACGTGAACTTACCCAGTTACAAACAATCATTCAAGAGGAAATCGGAAGATTTGGTCGTAATATTTTCCAAGATGGTTCTGCCGTAAATCCTGGCGGGCCAGAAGTCAATGATAATTACGAGTTTATTAAACTAGATACTTCAGTAAGAACTTTACCAGACGATACCTCTTCTTTACTAGGACTTGAGTTTACTCATAGTGCAACAAGTACTGCTGCAAGAGTTCTAGAGGTCGTGCCTGCTGTAGGTTCAGACCCAGCAACATTATATGTTCAATATACAAACACCCAAGGTGGTGCAGTTGGAACAAACCCAGTTCGTATGAATTCGGGTGTTGATATCACAAGTGGTAGTTTTACCTTTACTGTACAATCAACAAACACTATTGCAAACCCTGCTGTAGGACGTGGCGCTCAAATAATAGCTGCAGCGGGTGATTTCTTTACTCGTGGTCACTTTGTATATTCAAAACTTCAATCACTTATTATATCAAAATATACAAGATATCCTACTGTAATTGTTGGTTTTAAAGTAACAGAAGACATTGTTACTGTTGCAGATACTAACGAGTTATATGATAATCAGGGTGCAAATCCTAATCTATCCTCGCCTGGCGCTGACAGATATCGTATCAAACTTACTTTAACAACAAAAGATGCCGTTGCCGCAGATGAAAGTTTTGTTTATTACTGCAATGTTGTTGATGGTACTATAGTTGACCAAGTGACTGGTGCAGATACTTACAATGCACCTAATACACTTGTTGCACAAAGAACCTTTGATGAGTCTGGTGATTACATTGCAAAAGACTTCACTATAGATTTTAGTGACTCAGGGGATAATTTACTTGCATCTGTATCAGATGGTACTGCATACATAAACGGACATCGTGGTGCAACAAATACACCAACACCTCTTATTATCGCAAAACCAAGAACTGACGTAACTTTAACGAATGAAGTATCTGGTATTAGTTATGGTCAATTTGTCTTGTGTAGTGAACTAAAGGGTGACATTGGTTCATTATTTAAAACAGTTAATTTATCAACATCTACTACTAACCCTGCTGCAAGTGTTACAGGTACAGCAAGAGTTCGTTTTGTAGAAAAGAGTGGTGCTCAATTTAAAGTCTATCTATTTGATATCAAGATGAATAGTGGACAGTCTTTCCGAAATATTAAAACACTTGGTACTACCACAGCTAATAGAGCAATCCCTGTTTTTGAATCTAGTAAAGCAGTGATTAAGGATGCAACTAAAGTAAACTTAGTATATCCTCTCCCTAATCCAAGACCAAGAGCGATTACAGACGTTGACTTTGAAGTTCAAAGAGTTTCTGCTACGATTTCTAATTCGTCAAGTTCATTCTCTATGCCTAACTTGACGGTGACTGGTGAAACCTATACTAATACAAGTGATTGGATTGTTATCAGAGCTGATACTGGTGCGGTACAAACTGGTGCAACCTTTGGTTCTTCTGGTACTACCGCTATGACTGTTAGTAACGTAGCATCTGCTAATGCTATCGTGTATCATAAAGTTAATAAATCACAACCAGTAGTTAGACCAAAGACATTAACCGATGCAACAAAAACTGCAACACTATCAACCGATTCTTTAACTGGTGCAAAATATTTAGATTTAGGTAAAACTGATGTCTATAGTATACAGTCAATTAGACTAACTAATTCTGGTGGTACGAATATCTCTCATCAATTTACTATTGATGATGGTCAACGAGCAGGATTCTATGGTAATGGTCGATTAGTATTGAATGGTGGAGAGACTCAGAACGGAACAGTTTACTGTGCATTTAAACATTTTGTTCATGGTAATGGAGATTACTTCTCAGTTAACTCTTACGAAGGTAAGGTTGATTATGACAAGATACCCGCATTCAAAATTGGGCCTAGAACATCCGTAAACTTACGTGACGTAGTTGATTTCCGTTCTGCGGTAAACTCTAGTAATGTATTTACTGGTTCATCACAAAATGAAGTCCCTGCTAATGGTGATATCTTCCAAGGTGACGTAACATATTATGTCCCTCGTTCAGATAAAATCGTAGTTACAGAACAAGGTGAAGTTAAAACTATTTTAGGTGAAGCAGGATTTGCTTCACAGATTCCTGCCACACCTTCTAATACATTAGGTCTCTTTGAACTGGAACACAACGCATATGGTCTAAATGACTCAGATGTGGTTGTTAATCCTATCAAGGCAAAGGGATTTACAATGAAAGATATCTCTGAACTTGAGAATAGAATTGACAAGTTAGAAGAAGCAACAACTCTAAGTATGTTAGAACTTGATACCTCTTCGCTTTTAGTTCTTGATTCTGCTGGAAACTCTAGAATGAAATCAGGTTTCTTCGTAGATAACTTTGTAAACAGAGCATTCTCAGACGCAGAAAACTCAGAGTATCGTGCTGCTATTGAACCAACCAAAGGTTTACTTTCGTGTGCAGTGTTTGAAGATAACATTGGACTTAAATATGACAGTGCCGCATCATCGAACACTATTCTTAAAGGTGATACGATATTCCTTAATTATACACATAAAGTTGCAATAAGTCAACCCGTAGTTTCTGGAACAGAGAACGTTAACCCATTCGCAGTTATTACTGGGGAAGGAAACCTTACTCTATCTCCCGCTTCGGATGAGTGGTTTCAAACAGCATACAAACCCGCAAACGTAATTAACAAGACTGCGGAAGAACAACTAGGTGACCTAAACGAAGGTAACCTTGCAGTAGGTACTGCACAAAAACGTGGATTCGCTGGCGGTGGTGGTGCATGGCAGTGGTCTGGAGCGCCTTTCATTCCATTATTAGGATTCGGTGACTTCGGTATTGGTAATGAAATGGGCCAAGGTGGCACTGGATTTATCGGTAACCTCTTTGGAGGATGGAGAGGAGCGGGTCAGTGGAACTGGGCTGGTCTAGATACCCAAAGAAGTTCAAATGGTATAAACCGAACTGGTGTATCTACATCAAGGGAAGCAGGAAATGGATTTACTAGTAGAACATCAAGTTTCAGTCAACAAGTAGTTGTCGGTAACAGAACAGTTCGTAAAGTTGTTGGTGATAAAACTGTATCATTAACATTCCTTCCATTCATTCGTTCTCGTGAGATATCTTTCCGTGCAGAAGGTCTAAGACCTAACAGTAGATACTTCCCATTCTTTGATGGTAGAGATGTTGCAACTTTCTGTAAAGAAAAAGCATTCCAAAGACATGCAAGTGGAACTTTCCTAAGTGGTAAAGAAAATAGATTAGCTACTACTCACCCAGAGGGTTCTTCGGATTTAATATCTAATTCAAATGGCGAAATTGCTGGTTCATTCTTCATTCCATCAAGCGAAACAACTCGTTTCCGTGCGGGAACAAGAGAGTTTAAATTACTTGATATTAGTAAGAATGATGATGCCGCTGCTTTATCACACGCATCAAATAACTATGTTGCTCAAGGTACATTAGACACCAGACAGAAGACTGTTACATCTACTCGTATTACTCAAGTAAGAACACGTAGATGGACAGAGACTACACGTGTCCGTAATCGTGACCCTCTTGCACAATCATTTACAGTGAATAAACCATCTGGAATGTTTGTTACTAAGGTACAGACTTATTTTAAGAGTAAGGATGCGAGTATTCCTGTTGAATTACAGATTCGTCCTATGGTAAATGGTGCTCCATCTTCTACAGAAATTATTGGTAACGCATCTAAGTTCTTGAACCCAAGTGCGGTAAACATTCCTTCTTCTCAAACACTAGCTGCGGTCTTAAATGCACCCACTACATTTGAGTTTGATGAACCAATCTTCTTGAATCCAGAACAGGATTATTGTATTGTTCTTCTTGCAGAATCAATTGATTATAACGCTTATGTCGCAGAGACTTATGCGTTTGAACTTGGTTCTACAGAGAAACGTATTTCACGTCAACCATCTATGGGGTCATTATTTAAGTCTCAGAATGGTAAGACATGGGAGCCAGACCAAACAAAAGACCTTGCATTTAAAATCTTCACTGCGGACTTTGATACTGCGGGTGGTTATGCAGTGTTTGAAAACGCTGCTCTTGAAAAAGAAGCAGTTTCAAGTAATCCATTCTTTACAACAACATCCGATGCGACAGTCACTATGTTATTCCCGAACCACGGTTATGATGTAAGTGATACTATCACAATTTCAGGTGCAGTTGGTGGTAATGGATTATCTGCGGGTAATATAAACGGTAACAGAACTGTTACTCACGCAGATGGATTTGGTATTAAGTTTGAAGCGGGTAGTACTGCAAATGCGGGTGGTAGAATTGGTGGAAGTGCAGTTAAGGCGGATAGACAAGTTCTGTTCGATACTGTTGTTCCCGAATTTACAACACTACAACCCGATGATACAAATATAACATATAATGTTAAGTTTACTACTGGTAAATCATTTGCTTCTGTTGGACAAACAAGATATCAAAAGGATAATGCGTACTCTTCTGAGATTCGTATTGGAGACGAAAACTATTTCCCAACTCCAAGACTTATTGCTAAGAGTGTAAACGAGACTAGTGAACTAAATGGTGCTAAGTCCACAACCTTTAAAGTTAATATGACAACAGTCCGTGGAGATGTTTCTCCGTTGGTTGATGCACAAAGAGTATCACTTAAAACTTCAAACAATATTATTGATAATCAAGCGTCATCTGCTGCTGCGGGATTCAATGTTCCGTTAAGTTATGTTGCAGAAACCGCTTCGTTTGGTGGTTCTTCTCTTGCAAAACACATGACCACAGTTGGTCAACTCGAAGAACCCGCAGTTGGTTTAAAACTAATAATCTCTTGTTTAAGACCAGTAGGTTCTGCCTTTGATTTATATTGGAGAGTTGCACAAGATGGTGAAAACATCTTTGATTTGGATTGGACACTAGAAACACCAGAACAAACGATTGCTGCGGACGAAAGAAACTTCCGTGATTATCGTTTCCTAATTGGTGGAGATGGTGGAGATGTAGATGCATTCTCGCAATATCAATTTAAGATTGTAATGCGTACCAATAACTCTGCAAAAGTTCCTTTCTTCAAGGACTTACGTGCAATTGCAATGGCAACATAATGAATAAATTGATACCCGTAGATGGAAACTCAGGTTTGGCAAGAGACCCAAATACGGGTACAATTATTAATATAAATAAAGATGAGATAAGTAAAGCTCGTTTATTAAAAAGAAGAAGAAGAGACCAAGAAAAAGAGTTTAGAGATTTAAAACATGAAGTCGGTGAAGTAAAAGAACTCCTTAACAAACTAATAGAGAAACTGTAATGGCTACAACACTACCGACAATTACAACGATTAATGATACGTTCACTACGTTGGTTACTAATACCAACACAGTCTCATTAGACTTAGGTGCAACTGGGCGATTAAATACGAATCAAGATTCTAGTGCCGTTGCAGCTATTAACGAACTGGAACTAGGTATTCGTGGTACATCCAATAAACTAGTCGATTCAGACCTTGCAGACTTTACCGCAAACAACATTGTCTCTGCACTACATGAACTCGATAGTGACCTTCATGGTGCTGGCGGTGGTAACGCAAAGGCAGACTTAACAACGAGTGCGAATGACATTGTCGCTGCAATCAATGAGATTGAGTCCGTCTTTGATGCCTCTACTCACGAGATATCTGCGGGAACAAATCAGTTTGATGTAACGACAGGTAACCTTAACTTTGCGGTGACTGGTGCGGTCAGTATAGATGCAAGTGGTGACATATCTCTTGATGCCGATAGTGGAAACGTATTCTTCAAAGATGCGGGAACTACCTACGGTTCATTAACAAACACTAGTGGTAACCTTATTATCAAGTCTGGCACATCTACGATGTTGACAGGTAGTGGAACTAATGCCACATTTAATAATAACCTTACAGTAGAAAATGATTTACAGGTTGATGGTCAAACAGACCTCAACGGTCATGTCAATCTAGGTAATGCAACTGGAGATAATATCTCAGTTGTCGGTAGAGTTGATACAAACATCGTACCAAGCACAGACGGTACTCGTGACCTTGGTTCTGCCTCACTAGAGTGGAAAGACGCATTCTTTGATGGAACAGTAACTACAGATGCACTTGTATCCGTAACCGCAGACCTTGGTAACTTTGATATCACTACGGATACTATTACTAATCCTAATAGTACGATATTAGATATTGGCGGTGACTTAGAAGTCAATGTTGATGGTGGTGATGTAGTCTTTAAAGATGCAACTGCAACATTTGGTTCATTAAATAATACTAGTGGTAATCTGATTGTCAAATCAGGTACAACTACTGCATTAACATTCTCAGGTGCAAACGTAACTACAGGTGGTACGGTTCAGACTGGTGGCAACCTCACAATGGGTGGTTCTACTATCGCTAGAACTGGTGCATTGACATTAGATGCATCATCTACTATTCATGTGGATGCGGGAAATGGTGTTGTCAACCTAAAGAAAGCAGGAATTTTATACGGTTCATTGGTTGATAGTGCTCAAGACTTGGTTATCAAGTCAGGTTCAACTACTGCTGCAACCTTTGATGGTGCAAACGTAACTTTCTCAGGAACAATCACAGGTGGAACATTAAATACCGCTGCAAGTGATGTTGTTGCTGCAATTAACGAACACGAAACAGATATCGGTAATATGACCCTAACGGGTCTTTCCGCAACAAACATATCTGCTGCTTTACGTGAACTAAGAACTGAACTTGGTACTCATGGTTCACTTGATACCACCACAAAAACCAGTGCAGTAGTAGCTATAAACGAATTACACACCACAATTGGTAAAGTCATTGATTCTGATGGTCTCAGTGGTAACCTTGCAAATAATAACATTGGTTTAGGTCTATATAGATTAGATAGTGCAGTAGGTAATTTAGATGGTTTAGATGCAACCGATGTTCCTGCCGCAGGACATAACAACTTGGTATCTGCTATCAATGAAGTTGCTGCAAGAGTAACTGGACTTGATACTGCGGGTGCGGAAGTTGATTCTAGAATCGGTTCGTTATCAAATCTACACGCTGCTTTCACAGGTTCGGAAGATAACAGTATAGTGAATGCTATTAATGCACTGAGAGGCGATATCCCATTAATATTTAATGAGAATGGCGTACAACTTAATTAATCGGAGAGAACATGACTGTTCCATTAAAGCTAAAAGACAGTGATGGTGCTGAATTAGCTGAGTTCTCTTCAGCGGAAGAGAATTATTTAGCATTCCTAACTGGTCAACATATGGCTGGTTATAGTGCGGGTACGCCTGGCACATTAACAACTACTGCATCTGGTGTTACCACCAATATTGGGTCAATAACAGATACTAAGTACGACCAATCGGTTGGACACAATACTGGGAGTGGACTTCAAACTATTACAACAACTACATCTTCTCTACTTCAAGCAGCGGGAAGTATTTCTGATTCAACAATAAGAAGTCATGCTAATTTTCGTCTTCCTGTAATGCAGAGAGACAGTGATGGTCAAAGAGTTATTCGTGAAATGAATGACTCAGATATGGACTCTTTAGTCACTAGACTACGTAGTCGTATTTTTGTATCTGACTATCCTAGCACATTCCGTCTTGGTTCTAGTACTCCTGCGGGTTCTTACACCACTTATCTTAGTGGTATTGCAAGTGACACTAGAACAGACGGCACAAATCTATCGTACAACATTTATAGAAAAACTAATGATAACGCACCTACCAAGGTATTACCATTTTCTATTAAACGTGATAGCGGGGCTACAGGAGCATATCAAGGTCTTCAGTTGATGACCGACCAACAAGTTAGACAAACCTTTGCTGATTATGTTAGAAATAAGATTGCAGCAAATGTGAGTTCTAATGGAATTGGTACATATAAACTATACCCTTCTGGTACAACACCAACGGGTCAAGGTTTATCTGGAACATGGGCTGCAAAGGGAACTGCGACAGATACTAGACAGGTTGTCGCTGACCAAAACTATACCAGAAGTCGAGAACAACAATATACAAAATTAAGAAATGCAACTTATAGTGCTGCATATGCAAGAACTAGGTCTTCGACCTATATAGGGGTTAGTGAATCTGGCCCTCGAACAAGTACTTACACAGCGACTCGTGTTCAAACTAGGAATTCTAATTATAATGTTTCTGGTTTCCTTGGTGATTTTACTGGTAATTATTCTAGCGAAACAGACCGAATATATTCAAGACTAAGACAAACCCAAGCAGATTACACTGGTAATTTCACGGGTGAGTTTAGTGCAGTTTATCAAAGATTAAGTACATTCTTAGGTAATTATGGCGCTGTAACTCCTACTAGTACTGTTGTGACGGATTACCTTGGTAATTCAACGACAGACTTTATTGGTGTCTATTCTAGAAGTAATGCTTTTTTAGGTAACTATCTTGGAGACTATGCTCGTGATTATTTGAGAGATTCTCAGAGAATTTCCACTGCTGGAAACTATTCCAGAGACTTTCAAGGGGACTACAATAGAGACTATACAAGAACAAGAGAGTCTAACTATCAAAGAACGGGATATTTAGATTCCCAACGTACTAGATACACGATTAGGTATAACGACTCCAATAGGGTTAGGGAAACATCCTTTACGGGTAACTTTCAAGGGGACTACAACAGAGGATATTCTAGAAACTATCTTGGTAACTTCCTTAATACAACTGGTTACCAGAGGGATTTTCAAAGAGGCTCACCAAAGCAGGGCACCTTACAGCAATTTACAGGTAATTTTGTAGGTGTAAGTTATTTTACTAGACAAAGACAAAACTATGCGTATGGTTGGTCTGGTTATTATTATGCAAAGTCAAATTCGACCACAGATGATTATTGGCGAGTAGATTATCAGGGCACTACTGTTAATCTCAATGGTGGCGGTATTTGGGCAAAATTTTACGGCAGTTCGACTGACTACGCAAGTGTATATCTTGGCGCTCAACCTGGCACCCCTGATTCAGGAAATATTAGTGACTACTTCACTCAAGCAAAATATGACTCAATAACAAGTTATAATTTTGGTACAGCTATTCCGTCTTACAAGGACTTTATTAGTAATAGTTGGGATGGGTTTGAATCCCGAATAGTTAATGTAACGGGTGTAATATCAGGTGCCTATGAATATGAAAGAGGTTCGTTTGTTTACAATCAAACTTCAACTGGTGGGCAAAACACATATTATTACAGATTAAGACGTAGAGTTGCTACATACTATACTGGCAACTATGCTGCTGAATATACAACCAACTTTTCAAGAGCCTTTGAGCGTTCCTTTGATAGATTTAGGGAAACCGATTCTAATAATTCCTTTGCAGGAGACTTTGCAGGAGAATTTGCGGGAGACTTCCTTGGAGATTATGCAGGAGACTACACACGTAACTACACACGAAACTTTAGTCGTGTTTCTCAACGTTCCTTTGATAGATTACGAAGTTCAAACTATAGTGGTGGTGATGCATACTTGAGGACATTTACTGGTAATTTCGCAGGTAATTTTACAAGAACATTTACTATACCATACGAAGGTAACTATAACCGAAGCTTCATTGGAAATTACACTGGTAACTATCAACGAAACTTCCTCGGCAATTTCCTTAGAAACTTCCTTGGAAATTATGCGGGTGCTACAATTACTAATAATCCAGAAAATATCGAGACTTATACTCTCTACGTAAGAACAGCATAAATAGGTTGATATGGGAACTACAACACTAAAACTTGAAGGTACGAATGGTGACCTCAAGGAGATAACCACCGTAGAGGAAAACTACCTTGCATATCAAGCAGGGTTGCATTTGTCTGCGTTGGATTCGAGTGCAGTAGGAACACTTACCGCATCCTCAACCAATAATACTTTAATTGGAACATATACCGACACCACATTTAATGATGCTGTCGGAACACACGGATTTTCTGGTGGTAATGTTCCTGTTGTACAAACAACAACTTCTTTATATCAAAGGGAAGGAGCTGCCGATTTCGCAGGCGATTCCGATGCATTCCGATATCCTATTGAATATAATAACAATAGTGGAACTGATGAGATTCATGAACTTGATTCCTCAGAAGTAGACACACTTACAGACCGTTTGGTAAGTCGTATTGCGACATCCGAATATCCTGGCACTTATCGTCTTGGGTCTTCTTCACCAAATGGAACATACTCTACTTATAAAGCAGGGGTATTTTCTGATAGATTACAAACAGGCGCTTCAGGAACAGTTTATAACCTTTATGTGAAGTCTTCTATGTCTTCACCTACTGCAATCAGACCCGTTACAATTAAAAGAGCGAGCGGGATGACTGGTTCTTTCCAAGGTCTGAAAGAAATGACCGATGCGGAAATTAAATATTCTTTCGGTTCAAGAGTTCAATCCAGAATAACAAATGGTTCGAATGGAGTTGGAACATACCAGTTAAGAAGTAATGTTCAAGGTGCTCCAACAGATACAGGAACTTGGTCAACTCGTGGTACTGCAACTGATACTCGTTATAATCTAGTAAATACTGATTACAGTGCAAACTATCAAAGAGTTAGTACAACAGATTCTACTAGAAACAGTACCACAGATTTCTCTAGAAGTGTTGATTATACTGGTAACTATCAACGAAACTTTACAGGTAACTTTCTGGGTGAATATACTGGAGACTTCACAGGTAACTTTGTTGGTGACTTTGTAGGTAATTATTCTAGAAGTTTTATTGGAGATTACGTAGGTAATTACTCCAGAGACTTCGAAGGTAACTATACTGGTAATTACTCTAGAAACTTCCTTGGAAACTACATAGGTAACTATGCTCGTGCATATTCTGCTGTCTATTCAAGAACAAGAGTAACAACATACACTGGTGATTTCACTGGTAACTATGTCGGAAACTATTCAAGAAACTATAGTGCTGCATATACCAGAAACAGTACTGCGGAATTCATAGGGGATTTCACTGGTAATTATACAGGTAACTATACAAGAAACTATAGTGCAAACTATCAGAGAACCCGTGTTACTAACTTCCTTGGAGATTTTGCTGGTAATTATACTGGTGACTATGCTCGTAACTATGAAGCAGATTATACTAGAGATAGAGTCACAACATTTACAGGTAACTTCTTAGGTAATTATGTAGGTAACTACGCAAGAGCATTCAGTGCAGACTATCAAAGAACTCGTATCACTAACTCAGCGGGAACATATACAGGTAACTTTGAAGGTAACTATACTGGTAACTATGCCAGAAACTTTAGTGCAAACTACCAGAGAACCCGTTCAACTGATTACACACAGGTCTTTACAGGAGATTATGTTGGTAATTATACTGGTAACTATGCTCGTAATTATCTTGGTAACTACGCAAGAGCGTACACCCGAACACGTATTACTGCTTACGTAGGAGACTATGCAGGAGACTTTGCAGGAAACTTCTTAGGTGACTATACAGGTAACTATGCTCGTGCTTATGCAGGAGACTATGTTGGTGATTATGCAGGAGACTATGCAGGAAACTTCTTAGGTGACTACACAGGTAACTATGCACGTGCTTATAGTGCAAACTACCAAAGAACCCGTGCAACTAACTACCAAAGAACTCGTGCAACCAACTACGCAAGAGCATTTAGTGCAAACTACCAGAGAACACGTGCTACTGCATATGCGAGAACTCGTGCAACTAACTATGCTAGAAACTTCTTAGGTAACTACGCTAGAAACTATCTTGGTAACTATGTAGGAAACTACACTGGTAACTTTGTGGGTAACTATACTGGTAACTTTGTAGGTAACTATGCAAGAACACGTGCTACTAACTATGCGGGTGGTGGTAAAGGTGGTGACGCTTATAACTACACTGGTAACTTTGTGGGTAACTATGCAAGGACTCGTGCTACTGCATACGCAAGAACACGTGCTACTGCATATGCGAGAACTCGTGCGACCAACTACGCAAGAGCGTTTACTGCAAACTATGCTAGAAACTATCTTGGTAACTATGCAGGAAACTACACAGGTAATTTCTTAGGAGATTACACTGGTAACTATGCTCGTAATTATCTTGGTAACTATCTTGGAGACTATGTTGGTAACTTCTTAGGTGACTATACAGGTAACTATGCTAGAAACTTTAGTGCAAACTACCAGAGAACATCTACTAGAGATTCTAATAGAACTCGTATTACCACCTATGTAGGTAATTATGCAAGAAACTTTAGTGCTAACTATCAACGAACATCTACAAGAGATTCGAATAGAACTCGTATTACTACATACACGGGTGACTATGTAGGAAACTACGCAAGAGCGTTTACTGCAAACTATGCTAGAAACTTTAGTGCCGCATATGCAAGAACTCGTGTAACTGATTCCACAGGTAACTTTGTCGGTGATTTCTTAGGTGATTATACAGGAAACTATGCTAGGAACTTTAGTGCTGCATACGCAAGAACTCGTATTACTGATTATGTTGGTGATTATGTTGGTGACTTTGCGGGTAACTATGTAGGAAACTATACTCGTAACTATGAAGCAGATTATCAGAGAACCCGTGCAACTGATTATGCAGGGAATTTTGTAGGTAACTACACTGGTAACTACGCTAGAAACTTCTCTGCCGCATACACTAGAAATAGTACAAATACCTTTGTGGGAGACTTCTTAGGTGACTATACTGGTAACTATGCTAGAGAATTTACTGCGAATTATTTAAGAAATAGTGTTGCAACATTCTTAGGTGACTTTGCGGGTGATTATACAGGTGACTATGCAAGAGCATTTAGTGCAGACTACACAAGAAATAGTGTTGCTGATTTTGCGGGTAATTTCACAGGTGAGTACACTGGTAACTACAGTAGAAGTTTTACTGCGGATTACCAAAGAACAAGGGTGTCTACATATAGTGCTGCATATAGTAGAACAAGAACTTCTTTATATAGTGCAAACTATCAGAGAACAAGAAGTTCTGCATACACAAGGAACTCTACAGTTGACTCCACAAGGAACTCAACTGCGGTATTCACAAGGACTTGTGTTGTAGTACGTTCAAGTGCATATAGTAGAACAAGAACAAGTGTTACTACCTTTACAGGTGATTACACTGGTAACTTTGTTGCAGAGTTTACAGGAGATTATGTTGGTAATTATGTAGGAACAACAATTGATTCGGGTAGTTCCGTAATTAAAACGTATACCCTATACCAGAGAACAGCATAATAAAATTGATATATATAAACGTGAGTGTTAGGAGATAAAACATGGCAAGAGTATGGTTAGAAAACGCATTTTGGGAAACCCCCAAAAAACAAATATTAAATGCGATTAGCGAAGAAACGGTTGACAATAAGGAAATACGTCAAGTTCATAAAATGAACAGACATAATCCAAATGGCACTGAGAATGCATTATTCTTAGAAGCGGTTGAATCCCTTACCGAAGAAAAGATAGACGAATCTAGTAAGAAACGTCTAGAAAAGAAACAAGCAGAAGCAGAACTTGATAAACAAAAACAACTTGAGCATGAACGTGCTAAAAAGTTAGAAAAGTTATTCGAGTATAAACTGGAAACTTTTGAAATTCCTGAAATTAAGAATTCCAAAAATAGACTATTAAAATCAAAGCTGAGACGTTCTAGGTCTATCCCAGAAGTTAACTTATATGCTATGATGATTGTGAAGGAATCTATAGACAATGAACTTGAAGAAATCCAGCCAAAGTAAAGGTTTTGTAGTTGTTGCATCTAGAAATCAAAACTTCTATACATATGCAGTCAATTTAATCGAAGCAATCAAAGACTATTATCCAGAAGCACTTATTACTCTGGTGACAGAGGAGCGTTTCATTGATAGTCGTGCAGATGAAGCAGACCAAATAATATTTTGTACTGACCACTACCGTGCAAAACTATGGGGCATGGCACAAACTCCTTATGACATTACCATGTATGTTGATGCAGACATGGATTGTGAACATGAAGATATCATTAAAATTTGGGATGAAATGAAAGACTATGATATGGTCTTCCATGAACTTACCAAAGAACGTGAAAAATTCTATGCAATTCGTGAATTCAAATACGAAGGTAAAAGAGAGAAGTTTTCTCTGTGTGGTGGAGTCTGTCTCTATAGAAGTGAAAATCCTCTTGTTCGTGAATTTATGGATGATTGGTTTGAGTTATATAACGCTCAACACACCAATGAATGGCAACCAGAAGGATTTGACCACGACCAGTTTCAAAAGGATTTAAAACACTTTGACCAAACAACTCTCTGGTACATGACAGAGAAAATGGACAAGTACAAAGATTTAAAGATTGGTATTTTTGAGGATGACATTCGATGGAATTACTTTACCCAATATGCATACGAGAACCTACACTCTAAAGAAGGTAAACCACCTATATTAAGACATTACTCAGGTTCACTGAAGAAGGATAGACTTATAGTATGATAGATGTTCCGATTAAAAATAAAGATGTATTAAATGTATTGGACAGGTGGTTGTGGTATTACGACAATAGGGAAGACCTTAAAAAAGTTGTGCGACTTCACGGTAAACCAACGGAAAGAGACTTCTACGTTGGGAAAAAACATCGTGACGAAATCATTGCTATGGACACAAACCATGAAGGATTTCCCGATTCAGTCCATGGATACTCTTTAAAATCGGATAGAATAGAATTCCTTAAAGGGAATAATCCAGAGAATGCAAATTATATCGCTAAGTTTAGTGAATTGAATACAGAACTTTGTCACATTCTATCATCTAGAAACAATGCATTAGCACAACTGTATCCACCCGATGGACACATTTCGTGGCATAATAATGCAAATGCATCTGCATATAATATCATTTTCTCTTGGTCAGAAACGGGAGATGGGTGTTTTAAGTACATTGATGGTCACACTGGTAATGAAGTTGTCATGCAAGATGTCAAAGGTTGGCAGTGTAAAGCAGGATACTTCGGTGCATACGGTGAACCTTGGTACAATAGGGTCTATCATGCAGCCGAAACTGACTGTTGGAGAATGACCGTATCTTATGTTTTCAACCGTAGTGACATGTCTCAAGGACTGCAAGACGAAATAATAGAAGAAATAATGTCTGATTTTTGATGTAGTTGGGTTTCGTTTCCTTATAAATAAAGACAAGAAGAAAGTTTATTGTTTTTATATGGGTACTCAAGATGTTGACACCAAACTACGAAGATATTACAATCATACAGGGTGCAGATGTAGCGATAGAAATACATCTCATCAATGACAGCGACAGTGCGTATGACCTTACTAATAGGTCTGTAACGTCTAAAATGAAAAGAAATTACACTGACTCTGCGGGTGACCCAGATACGGTGTCGTTTAATGCAGCTATCATTTCCCCACCAACTCAGGGGATTGTAAATCTCTCACTAACTAATACTCAAACAGATGCGTTGAAGACTCGTGGACGTTATGTCTATGATGTAGAAATATCTTATGTCGATAGTGATTCCAACACAATAATCCAAAGAGTCCTCGAAGGTCAAGCAGAAGTAAGTCCTTCGGTCACTAAATAAGGGAAAAATTAATGACTGATAAGATATACATCAAGAAAATTGTTGTCGGAACTCCAATTAAGCGAGTAACATCTGGTGCCTTCAGTATTGAGAATTTGTCGGGGGTAGATGTATCTGCGACAGAATCCGATGGTTCGATACTTGCATACAAATCTAGTACAAGTAAATTCGTCACAACAAATTTAAGAGGTTCGGGTAATATATCCGCTACCTACGATAGTAGTAATAATCAATATGTTTTTGGATTTAACCAGACTGCCTTTACTGGTAATCTGATTCCAGCTACAAATGAGACTCAAGACCTTGGTAGTACCACTAATAAGTGGAGAGATTTGTTTCTAAGTGGAAACACTATTCAACTCGGAAGTGTATTACTAAGAGACAGTGGTGGTTCTTTTGTTGTTGTTGACAGTTCAGGTAATAAAGAAACTCTTGGTGTTTCTCTTTCTTCAAACAATACTGCGGTATTCTCTTTTGACAGTGGTTCGGGTCAATTTACATTTAACGATTCTGACCTTGCAAGAACGAACATCAATGAGACATTCCATAGTGGTATAACTGTACTTAATGGTGCAACTATTGATAGTGCAACCATTACTAATCTTGCAAACACAAATTTAACAGGAAGTCAAGCGACTTTCGATAGTGCAAATATTGGTTCTCTACGAGTAACTGGTAATACTGTCCTAGATGGTAATTTAACCATTACTGGTACAGAGACAATATTAAACACCGAAACAATTCAACTTGCAGACAACACAATTGTTCTTAACTCAAACGCAACTGGTACACCTAGTGAAGATGCGGGTATTGAGATTGAACGTGGTTCTTCTGCAAACAAATCATTCTTATGGGATGAGGGTAGTGAGTATTGGACACTAGGTTCAGAGACTCTTCAAACTACAGGTAAGATTTTATACAGTAATGTATATAGTTCAGAAGGTGACCTACCTAGTGCATCAACCTATCATGGTATGTTCGCACATGTTCACGGAACAGGTAAAGGTTACTTTGCACATGGTGGTGCATGGCACAAACTATTAGACGAAACATCGTCAACCACCGCAAGTTTAACCGAAGGGTCTAACTTATATTATACAACCACTCGTGCGGATTCAGACTTTGATGTCAGACTTGCTACCAAAACAACAAGTAACGTAGCAGAAGGCACAAATCTCTATTACACGTCTACAAGAGTTGATTCAGATATACTGAATTCATCTATTGACGCACAAAGAGCTGCCCCAGTATACCACAAAATTGTAGTTACTGTAGAAAGTGGTTATTACTTAATAGACGGAACTTCACAAGCAAATATGGTGTTGTCACCTAATGTTGTGTACAGATTCGACCAATCACATAGTAGTAATGGTTCACATCCATTAGTATTCTCTACTACATCCGATGGAACACATGGTGGTGGTTCAGAATTATCTTCGAACTTTAAAGTATATAATAAAGTAGGTAATGCTGGCTCTACAGGTGCATATGTTGATTTAGCAGTAGAACAAGATGCGGGTAAACTTTATTACTACTGTCAGAATCATGGTGGAATGGGTGGTGTTGCAAATACAAGTCCTCTTTCATCTATCAGTATTACAGACGCTGGCGGAGACGGTTCACTTTCATACAATAGTTCAACTGGTGTAATAACTTATACAGGGCCAAATGCATCTGAAGTAAGGGCACATTTAACAGCAAACAAAGGTTTGTCTGTATCCAACGGTGAGTTCAATATAGACTCCGCTAACGTTAGAGGCATGTTCTCTGCGGGTGGTGACCTATCTTATAATAGTGGAACAGGTCAGTTCTCATTTGACGTAGAACAAGTCTATACCAAAACAAACTTTGATTCTGATTTAGGTGCTGCATTAGATGGTGGAGCGGGTATTACATATGACTCCGCACAAGACACTATCTCTATTACAGCAACTGGAGTAACTGCGGGAACATACGGTAACGCATCTCAGATTCCAGTATTTTCAGTTAATGCACAAGGTCAATTAGACAGTGCGGGTACAGTTGCAGTTGCGGGTGTATCAACATTAGCATTTGATTCCTCTGGTGGTAACCTCACTATTGGAACTGCTGATGGGAACACATTTCTTACTACTATCACACTTGACCCATATACTACTACAAATCTAACAGAAGGTGCAAGAAAATATTATACTACTGCAAGAGCGGATAGTGATTTCGATATTAGACTTGCAACCAAGACTACTCAGAATGTAGCGGAACATAGTTCTAATCTTTATTACACAACTGCAAGATGGGATGCACGTCTCGCTCAAAAAGACTTAGACAATATTGCAGAAGGTTCAACGAATCTATACTACACTACCGCACGTGCTGATAGTGATGCAAAAGCATCCCTACTAGTCGCCAATGCGAGTGGTGACGGTTCTCTTGCATACGATAGTGCGACTGGTGTCTTTACATATACAGGGCCGAGTTCAAGTGACGTTCGAGCACACTTTAGTGCTGGCGGGGACATGACCTATGACAGTGCAACTGGTCGTTTCTCGATTGATGTTGAACAGGTATACACTAAAGCAAACTTTGATTCTGATTTACGACAACAGATTTCGGGTGGTACAGGTATCACCATCCAACGTTTGGCAAAAGAAGTATTTAGTATTACGAACACTGGTGTCACTGCTGCAACATACGGTTCTGCAACTTCAGTTCCTCAGTTCTCAGTAAATGCACAAGGTCAGATTGACTCTGCACGTAATGTAACTATTGCGGGTGTTACTGGTGTAGATTTTGATAGTTCAAACGCAACTATTACAATACAAACAACTGGTGGGAACTTTACGGATGTCATATCACTCGACCCATTCACTACGGCAAACTTATCAGAAAATACTAACCTCTACTATACAGACGCAAGAGCTAGAGCTTCAATTTCGGCTGGTGGTAACCTAAGTTATAATAATTCAACAGGTGTAATGTCTTACACTACTCCTACAATGTATGCTGATGCTGATGCTCGTTCTGCTATATCAATAACAGATGCAGGTGGAGATGGTTCACTGGCATATAACAGTACTACAGGTGTTATTACTTACACTGGCCCAAGTGCTTCAGAAGTACGAGCACACTTAACTGCAAATAAAGGACTTTCTGTATCCAACGGTGTATTCGACATTGACTCTGCTAATGTAAAAGCAATGTTCAGTGGTTCAAGTGGTGTAAACTACTCTAATGGTGCAATCACTGCCGACACAAATGAAATCAGAGGATTCTTTACTGCAAATAAAGGTCTTTCAGTTTCAAGTGGTGAGTTTAATATTGACTCTGCCAATGTTCGTGGAATGTTCTCAGGTGGAACAGGAGTAACCTATACTTCAGGTACAGGTGCAATCGCAATCGGACAGGCAGTAGCGACATCCGATGACGTAACCTTCCAAGACGTAACAGTCAGTGGTAACTTAACGATTACAGGTGACACAGTTCAGACTGGTAGTGTTGTATCCGACAATAACTTTACAGGTCTAACTAACGCTAATACAGGAAACAGTACAGACTTTGGTTTCTATGGTAAGTATGTAGAAGGTGGAACAACCAAATATGGTGGTGTATTCTATGATGCATCAACAGATAATACATTCAGATTATTTACAGATACACAAACACTTCCGACTTCAACAGTAAATACTGGTGCTACAGGTTATTCAAGTGCAAACTTGATTGTTAAAGATATAACTGCCGAAGACTTAGTTCTATCTGGTAATCTGACAGTCAATGGTGCTACTGTAACCAACAGTGCAACCAACACAACAATCGAAGATGCATTGATTGAACTTGGTTCTGGTAATACAGGTTCAAACGCTAATGACCTTGGTCTTATCCTTGAAAGAGGAACGACTGGTAACAATGTGTTCATGGGTTGGGATGAGAGTATAGACAGAGTAAGATTCGCAACTACAACTGCTACAGGTGCATCAACGGGTGACTTAACACTTACAAATGCAAACGTTCAAGCAGGAAGATTTTATGGTGACTTAACTGGTGACGTAACAGGAACAGTTTCAGATATATCTAATTTTACAACTGCAAACTTAACTGAAAACACTAATCTTTATCATACCACTGCACGTGCAAGAGGTGCCATATCGGTAACCGATGCGGGTGGAGATGGAAGTGCATCCTACAATAGTTCAACAGGTGTTATTACATATACAGGGCCAAGTGCTACACAAGTAAGAGCACATCTGACTGCGAACAAAGGTCTAAGTGTATCCAACGGTGAATTCAATATTGACTCTGCTAATGTAAAAGCAATGTTTAGTGCGGGTGGAGACCTATCATATTCGAATGGTGTATTCTCTTATACTGATTCAGATAGAACTGCGGCACAGATTAAAGGATTGTTCTCTGGTGGAACAGGTATCACCTATAGTAATGGTGCAATATCAACAACCGATGGAGATATCGTTCATGATAATCTATCTGGGTTTGTTGCAAACGAACACATAGACCATAGTTCAGTCTCCGTGATTGCGGGAACAGGTTTAGCTGGTGGTGGTACTATTGCCGCAAACAGAACAATAAATGTAGTCGGTGGTAAGGGTATTACTGCAAACGCAAATGATATTCAGATTGACTCTGCAAATGTTCTTGGTATGTTTAGTGCGGGTGGTGACCTTTCATACAACTCAGGAACAGGTGCATTCTCATTTAGTGAGACATATTCAAGTGCCGCAGAACTACTGACTGCATTGAAGACAGTTGATACAAACTCAAGTGGACTTAACGCAGACACATTAGACGGTCAACAAGGTTCTTATTACACAAATGCATCTAACTTAAGCTCAGGAACTATACCTAATGATAGAATCGATGCTCCTGCTTCAGGTGATTGGTGGAGTGGAAGTCCACCTAAAGTTGGAAATGATGGTGTCATGGAAGTCGGTAAATATATTGACTTCCATGTAACCGATACTGCGACATCTGATTATGATATACGATTAGTTGCGGGTTCAAACTCATTGACCATTTGGGATACGGGTAGAATATTGACAACTGGTGATGAGGGGTCGGGAAATGGATTGGATGCTGATACACTTGATGGTCAAGAGGGCACTCATTATAGAATCAATGTATATAACAATGCAGGCACGTTGTTAAATTAAGGATAAATAACTAGTATGGCATATAGTAGAATAACAAGTAGAAGCAATTTCATAGATTACTGTCTGCGTAGACTGGGACATCCTGTTATCGAAATAAACATTGATGATGAACAGATTGATGACCGTGTAGATGATGCGTTACAACTATTCACAGAATACGTTGGAGAAGGTTCTCATAGAGTATATCTTCCAGTAACAATCACTGCGGACATGACAACAAGAGGATATCTAGATTTCGATTTAGATACAACTGGGGTTAGTAATGCAAACGATATACTAAGTGTTGTCCGTGTATTACCTATCAACAGTGAAAGTGGTAGTGCAAGTTTCTTTGATGTCAAATATCAAATGCGTCTTAATGATATGTGGGATTTACAAAGTGGTATCTCAGATATGGCGTACTATGAACAAATGCAACAGTACCTATCACTTGTTGATTTAAAAATGACAGGTACTCCACAGATTCAATTCCAGAAGGCAAACAACAAACTACATATCTTTGGTGATATTGGTGCGGGAAGAGACCTCAAAGCAGGAAGGAAGATATTAATTGAAATGTACATGGCAACCGATATCAATGGTAACGGTAAAGCATATGATAACATGTTCTTAAAAGAATATGCAACTGCATTAATCAAAGAACAATGGGGTGCAAACCTTATCAAGTTTGAAGGAATGGTACTGCCAGGCGGTGTTCAACTTAATGGTAGACAAATTTACGAAGACGCAAAACAAGAAGTCGAAACAATACGTCAGAGAATATATAATGAATATGACACACCACCAGATTTCTTCATGGGATAATTAAATGGCAACCAACCCTTATTTTAAACAAGGTGTTAAGTCTGAACAATCAGTGTATGAGGACATCGTAATTGAAGCCCTCAAATTCTATGGACAGGACGTATATTACCTTCCACGAGAAATCGTTAACAAAGATAAAGTCTTTCTTGATGACGTACCGTCACGTTTTGGTAATGCATACAAGATTGAAATGTATATCGAAAACACCGAAGCGTTTGAAGGTGAAGGTGACCTATTTACTAAATTTGGTATCGAACTAAGAGACCAAGCAAACTTTGTTGTTTCAAGAAAAAGATGGAAGACCCTAGTTGGTTCTCGTTTAGAATCATTAAACTTCCGTCCACGTGAAGGTGATTTAATCTACCTAACACTATCTCAGTCTATATTTGAGATACGTAGAGTAGAAACAGAAACTCCATTCTATCAGCTACAGAACCTTCCTACATTCCGTCTTCAGTGTGAATTGTTTGAATACAATGATGAAGACTTTGATACTGGGTTTGAAACAATTGATGGTATAGAAGGAGAAGCGGCATATCAAGTTTCATTAACGATGGATTCTGCGGCAGGATTCGATATCGGAGAAACAGTTACTCAGTCATTCGATACATATAACATGACAGGTGAGGTTACTAGATGGAGTGATTCAGATGGTATTCTACGACTTGCACATGTTGGTGCGAGTGATGGTAAGTTCCATAACTTTGGAACAGGAACACAAGTAACTGGTGGTACTTCTCTCGCCAAAGCATCACCGACATTTGTTCAGGAACTACAAAATATTCAAGCCGATGCACAAAATCAAATCTTTGATGACTTCGAATCAGACTTCCTTGACTTCTCAGAGAGCAATCCATTCGGAGATATGTCATAATGTTTGGTCAATGGTTTTATCATAAAAGAGTGAGAACTGCGGTATCCGTATTCGGTTCTATGTTCAATAACTTATACGTATTAAGACACGACAGTACTGGGAAAACTATCTCCCAAGTAAAAGTACCGTTGTCTTACGCACCCAAGAGAAACTTTATTGCACGTCTTGATGAGATGAAAGCGGGTGAAGATGGAGAACGTAGAGTTGCAATCAAATTACCTCGTATGTCTTTCGAGATTACGAACATGCAATATGATGCAACACGTCAATTACCCAAGACAAATAACATATCTTCGGGAGTGACTGATAGTGTGACTGCAAGACGTAAACTATATACGTCTACTCCGTACACAATCTCGTTTCAGTTGAACATCTATGCAAAGTCACAAGATGATGCATTGCAACTTGTTGAACAGATTCTACCTTTCTTTGCACCACAATATACCTTGACAATCAAACCATTTTCTGATATACCTACACTGACCGAAGACGTACCCGTCACCTTATCTGGTGTTACATTTCAAGATGATTTTGAAGGTGCGGTTGAACAACGTAGGACGATTATATATACATTAGAGTTTGAGATGAAAATATCCTTATATGGCCCTGATTCATCGAAAACTATTATTCGTGATGTACGTAACAATCTATTTAACATGAATGCAGGGTTTGCCGATAGTGACATGTATATAAAAACACTAAAGACTGTACCAAACCCCGTATCAGTAGGTGCGGATAGTGATTACGGGTTTACTGAAACACAATTCGGTCACCCACTTATATTACAGGATAGTTCATAATGGTTGATGAAAAACGAATAAAAGATGATTACGAATACTCTCGTGATACCTACTATGAAATACTAGAGAACGGTAAAGAGAGTATGCAATTAATGATTGAAGTTGCAAGGGAGAGTGAACACCCCCGTGCGTTTGAAGTGTTGTCTGGTATGATGAAAAACATGGCAGATGTGAATGATAAGTTGATGGATTTGAATAAGAAGAACAAAGATATAAATCAGAAAGACGAACCCAAACAAATTGGTGGTACAACTACCAATAACCTGTTCGTAGGAACTACTACAGACTTGCAGCGATTAATACATAATGAAAAACAAGTGGTAATAGATGCAGAACAAGAATCAGAATGAAACTTATCTTGGCAATATAAATGTCAAGCGAGATGGAGTTCAACACAATTTTACTGAAGAAGAAATCAAGGAATACATTAAGTGTTCCCAAGACCCTGTATACTTCTGTAAACAATATCTAAAAGTTATTTCTCTGGATGAGGGATTAGTTCCTTTTGACCTATACCCATATCAAGAGAAAATGTTTGAACACTTCAATAACAACAGATTCTCTATTGTACTTGCATGTAGACAGAGTGGTAAATCAATCAGTTCGGTTGGTTACATCATTTGGTTTGCTGTCTTCCATAGTGAAAAGACCATTGCAGTACTTGCCAACAAAGGTGCAACTGCGAGAGAGATGTTGGGTCGTATCACACTCATGTTGGAGAACTTACCGTTCTTTCTACAGCCAGGCACTAAGGCACTCAACAAGGGTTCAATAGAATTTAGTAATAATTCCCGTATCATTGCTGCTGCAACATCTGGTAGTTCGATTCGTGGTATGTCCGTTAACCTACTATTCCTAGATGAGTTTGCGTTTGTTGAGAATGCAAATGAGTTCTACACTTCTACCTATCCAGTAATCTCTGCGGGTAAAGACACTAAAGTTATTATAACAAGTACCGCAAATGGTATTGGTAATACGTTCCATAAGATATGGGAAGGTGCAGTTCAGAAAGTAAACGAGTTTATACCATTTACAGTTAACTGGTGGGATGTGCCAGGCAGAGATGCTGAATGGAAGAGACAGACAATATCAAATACATCTCAGTTACAATTTGACCAAGAGTTCGGTAACACCTTTTATGGAACAGGTGATACACTAATTAATGCCGAAACATTATTAGGGTTTAGGGCATCAAACCCTCAAGAAGTCCTTGAAGGGGCTGATTTGTTAATATATGAACGTCCAATCAAAGACCATGAATATATCATGACTGTGGACGTATCAAAGGGAAGAGGTCAGGATTATTCTACGTTTAACGTTATCGACATTAGCACGAGACCATTCAAACAGGTTGCCGTCTATCGCAATAATACTATATCTCCAATACTCTTTCCTAATATTATATATAAGTACGCAACTCTCTACAATGAGTCATATGTTGTTATTGAATCAAATGACCAAGGAACTTTGGTCTGTCAAGGACTATATCAAGACCTAGAGTATGAAAATATCCATATGGAATCTGCGATTAAAGCAGACCGTATTGGTATTGAGATGAATAGAAAGGTTAAAAGATTAGGTTGTTCTTCTGCAAAAGACCTATTAGAAAGTAACAAATTATCAATTGTAGATGAGAATACCATCATGGAAATCTCTACTTTTGTATCAAGAGGACAGTCTTATGAGGCATCCGATGGTAACCATGATGACTTAATGATGAATTTGGTTATGTTTGGATACTTCTGTTCCTCTCAATACTTCATGGATATGACTGACATCAACCTAAAACAGATGATGTTTGCACAGAAAATGAAGGAAATTGAGGATGATGTTCCCCCTGTAGGGTTTATTGATGACGGTCTAGATGAAGTCCGACAGGAAGAAGAACAGAACCAACACGGTTGGCATAGCTATGAAGGCACTGGACTAGGTGTTGAAGAATGGTAAATGTATAAATAAAGGTAAGTGAATATAACCGTATTATGATAACTTATAATTAGAAAAACTAAAGGAAAGAATTATGGCTCTTTTTACACCCTCTGCTTCTCCTGCTGTAACAGTTAAAGAAATTGATTTAACGGGCGTTGTCCCGAACGTTCAAACTTCAACTGGTGCATTCGTGGGGAATTTCGGTTGGGGGCCAGTAGGCGTAGCAACACTAGTTTCAGATGAATCTGGACTTGTTAGCACGTTTTCTGCACCCACTGACGATAATACGGTAGATTTCCACTCTGCTGCTTATTTTTTAAGGTATTCCAATTCATGCTTCATTGTGCGTGAACAGGATAGTGACGGCAAAAACTCCGTTGCGAACAATACCTCATTAGGTTCATTAACTGCACAAACAGTTAATAACTTAGACGCATTCGAAGACCTATCAATTGATAGTTCTGACGGTGCTTTCATTGCCAAATATCCTGGCACCATTGGTAACTCTCTGAAAATCTCCATCGTGGGAACAGACAGTGCTTCTGGTTCAGAAACAAACTTCAATAGTTGGGCATACAAAGACAATTTTGACGGAGCGACTGGCACGTCTGCATTCGTAACCGCACTTGGTGGGTCAAATGACGAAATCCACGTTGCAGTTATTGATGAAGATGGAGAAATTACAGGTAATGCAGGAACAGTTCTTGAAACATTCCCGTACCTATCTGTTGCAAAGAACGCTAAATCTCCAGATGGAAGTTCAAACTACTTCAAAGAAGTATTAAAGCTTAAGTCCAAATGGGTATACGCAGGAGACTTCCACAGGTCTGGTGATTCAGATGGTGTGAATGATTTTGCAGGAGCTCTTTGGGGTTCAACAGCAACTACTGCGGGTCAAGATTTTAAAACTACTCAGAACTACTCAAACACTACAAGTGCTTGGTCATTCAAAAGTGGTAATACTTCTGCTTCATTAGGAACAGACGATTTCCTACGTGGATACGACAAGTTCGAAGATAAAGATAACATCGAAGTAGACTTCCTTATTGCTCCAGAATCGTTGTCAAATACTGCTGCTACTACAATCGTAAATGATTTGGTCGCAATAGCAGGAACAACTAGGAAAGATTGTGTTGCAGTTGCATCACCTTCTCGTAATGCTGTAGTTACTGTAGGCACCAACGTTGGTGTTCTTGCAAATAACAACACATACACGAAGTCTTCCTACTTGGTACAAGACAACAACTATCTGAAAGTATTTGATAAGTATAATGACAAATACATTAAGATTCCTGCCGCATCATCCACTGCGGGTCTCATGGCTGCAACTGACTTAGTCGCTGCACCTTGGTTCTCCCCTGCGGGTTCTAGACGTGGTAGATATCAAGGAATCACAGATATCATATTATCTCCAACTAAAGCGGAAAGAGATGCATTATATAAAGCTGGTATCAACCCAATCGCTAACATTCCTGGCGAAGGCATTATGCTCTTCGGTGACAAAACTAACGAATCAAGACCTTCTGCATTTGACAGAATCAATGTTCGTAGATTGTTCCTTGGAATAGAAAGAGCGATTGCAATAGCAGGACGTAACGTAATGTTTGAATTCAATGACGAGTTTACTCGTGCAGAGTTCGTTAACATTGTTGAACCGTTCTTACGTGAGATTCAAGGTCGAAGAGGTATCACGGATTTCCGTGTTGTCTGTGACGCTACGAATAACACTGCCGCTGTGGTTGACCGTAATGAATTTATCGCTTCAATCTTTATCAAACCCGCCCGTTCTATTAACTTTGTAACATTGAATTTTGTTGCAGTTAGAACTGGTGTTGAGTTTGACGAAGTTGTTGGCACAGTATAAGGGGTAGAAAAAATGGCAATATTAGGCGTAGATGATTTTAAATCGAAACTCAGAGGGGGCGGTGCTCGTCCTAATCTGTTTAAAGCGACTGTCAACTTTCCAGGCTATGCAGGGGGAGATGTAGAACTTACATCCTTCCTTTGTAAGACTGCTCAGTTGCCTTCGTCCATAATGAACGTAATGGAAGTTCCTTTCCGTGGTAGACAGTTAAAGATTGCGGGTGACCGTACTTTTGAACCATGGAATGTAACCATTCTTAATGATACTGATTTCTCAATCCGTAATGCTATGGAGAGATGGATGAATGGTATCAATGCCCATCAAGCTAATACTGGTCTAAGTAATCCTATTGATTACCAAGCAGACCTAGTTATCGAGCAGTTGGACAGAAATGGTGATACTCTCAAAACGTATAACTTCCGTGGTTGTTTTCCAACAAACGTTAGTGCGATTGACGTAAGTTACGAAACTGTAGATACTATCGAAGAATTTACAGTTGAGTTCCAAGTTCAATACTGGGAATCCGACACCACTAGTTAATCTAGTTATATATAAGGGGGTAGGGAATAATCCTTACCCCTTTATTATGAGGAATATAAATGGCAGAACAAGACAATAGTATTCTTAAACTTTTCGGTTTCGAAATCAAGAGACAAGAAAAAGCAGAAAAGGATAAAGAAAAATTAAAGTCAATTGTCGCTCCCACCGATGATGATGGTGCGGGGTATGTTACTGCGTCTGGGTCTCACTATGGTCAATACATTGACATGGAAGGGAGTCAAGCGAAGGACAACCAACAATTAATTATGAAATATCGTGGTGTTGCAACACACCCCGAAGTAGATGCCGCAGTCGAAGATATCGTTAATGAATCAATCGTTGGTTCAGAGATGAATATTTCTTGCGAAATTAATCTGGACAAAGTAGAAGCACCAGACAACATCAAAAAAATGATGACCGAAGAATTCAACAAAGTATATGGTATGTTGAAATTCACTGATTTAGGTCACGACATATTCCGTTCATTCTATATTGATGGTAGAATATATCACCATCTTGTAGTAGATGAATCCCGAATTAAAGAAGGTATTCAAGAGATTAGAACTATTGATGCCGCAAAGATACGTAAAGTAAAAGAAGTAAAACATGAGAAAGACCCTATCACGGGTGCGAAGGTAGTAAAAGAAGTAAAAGAATTCTATATCTTCCAAGAGAAAGCAGGAACTAATCAAGGTGTAAGACTTTCTCCAGACAGTGTTTCATACGTATCAAGTGGTCTATTAGACCCAAGTAAAAAACAGGTTGTGTCCTATCTACATAAGGCATTAAAACCTATTAACCAATTAAGAATGATGGAAGATTCTCTTGTAATCTACCGTCTTGCACGTGCTCCCGAACGTAGAATATTCTATATCGATGTGGGTAACATGCCACGTAATAAATCTGAAGCGTACATGCAAGGTATCATGTCTCGTTACAGAAACAAGATTGTATATGACTCAAGTACTGGTCAACTTAAAGATGACCGTAAACACATGTCTATGTTGGAAGACTTTTGGTTACCCCGTAGAGAAGGTGGTCGTGGTACTGAGATTAGTACACTGCCTGGCGGTGAGAACCTTGGACAGATAGATGACATCATCTACTTCCAGAAGAGACTGTATCGTTCATTGAACGTACCAGTCAACCGTCTGGAACAAGAGAACCAATTTAGTTTAGGTAGGTCAACCGAAATCTCTAGGGACGAAGTTAAGTTCCAGAAGTTTATTGACCGTCTACGTAAACGTTTCTCAATGTTGTTTATTGGTATTCTAAAGAAACAACTTGTACTTAAAGGTATTATTACTGAGAGTGATTGGGAAGAGTGGAAGAGTCAGATTACTGTTGACTTCCAAAGAGACAACCACTTTACTGAGTTGAAGGATGCGGAACTGTTACAGAA
>TARA_B110000977_G_scaffold179091_1_pt1 | contig 32543 bp, 19 predicted proteins | sample TARA_B110000977 | Tara Oceans TARA_B110000977 (sample SAMEA4397798) | marine metagenome | biome: Polar Biome; feature: [SRF] surface water layer (ENVO:00010504); material: water (ENVO:00002006), including particulate matter (ENVO:01000060) such as... | depth 5 m | reverse complement strand
TCCACGTCCACATCAGCGTACAACTCGTAGTGGCGTTGAGGTTGGCCTTGGGAGGAGTTGTTCACTTCAGTGACTTCCTCCAGAACTTTCTCATCAACGAGTACCATGTGCAGAATTTCCCCAGCGGGGTACAGCTTCACCTTGAACGCGTCCGGGTCTTCCTTTACTTCGCTTGATTTGTTCTTCGCGGAATTCGCGTTCCAGTTGCTTCCGCCCTTGCCCGTCTCTATCCGGGATTTCAACAGAGACGCGTCGACGGTTTCACCTGTGGGTTCACTCAAATTTTGCGGGTTCAACTCGTCCCTGTCCCGCTCCATGCCGCTCCTCGCGGCTTCCAGAATCTCTTCAGGCGCCCCGGGGCCGAGCAGCGCGACCGGGTCCGAAGTAGTAGCGGTGGGCTCAGGCAAAACTGAGGTATCCAATCCGTCTTGTCGAGTTTTGAAGTCGCCCATGTCATCCTCATCGTCTCCAACATCCCCCACTCCACCCACCCCGAACCCCCCTTCCCCGTCCGCGGCTTGGATCACAGCCAGCTCCTCCTGCAGCTTCAGAACTTCCTGCGCGGCTTCGCCTTCCAGTTGTTCCAACAACACAGAGGAATCCAGATCCTCAAGATCAAGGTCGTCGCTCAACACGCCGTCGTCGGGCGCGTCAGTCGGTGAGTACTCAGGTGAGTATCCAGTCTCCAAGTTGTTGTCCATACCGGTGGAAGGAGAAGCGGACGAAGTACTCCCTGCATTCCTCGCCGCTTCCAGAGACGCGGTTTGCGCCAATGTCGGCGAGACGCGGCCGAAGGAGCTTGGAAAGGTGTTCTCGTCGCCCCTGTCCATGGACCGCGCACTCGTCGGCGGCGCATGCGGGGAATCGCTTTGCGTTTGCGACGTGACTGTTTGCCCGTACGAACTACTTCCACCGCTTTCTTCCGTCAATCGCTTCCCGTGCCTCGGCGTGACGCACGACGCGAGAAGCGCGGTGCCGATAGATGCGAGTTTCGTGAGTTTGTTCCCCTCGATCGGTACCACCGGTCGTCCGCGTGTCACCGGCGCCCCCGCTAAGTTCTGTCGCAGCGACCTCATCTGTGCGCCGAGCCACCGCCGCGGACGCAACACGATTTTTACACCTCCACCCTGCGCGGCGGCGCCTGGAAGGTGCGCAACCCGGTCCACCGCGGATGCGATTAGGGCATCATCAGTGGCAGAACCGGTGACCAACGCACCAGTGTCTACACCGTTCACTCTGAAACGTTCTGAAACCACCGCTTCCTCGGCGTTCAAAGGAACTCTTTGGTGTCGTCCGCCGAAACCGCAAAGCAGCGCGCCCGGAACCCTGGTCAGTAACCCTGGGTAAGGGTCGGCTAAGTTGACCGGTGCACCGGACTTTGAAACGTCTTTTTGACCCATAGTACCACCTTCGAGTCCTTCCAACCCCTTCAGAGGCCTTAGGGTACCCTTCAACGGCCTGGGCGCGGTACACGCTTTCGCCATTGCGCGCGTCGTTTGTTTCCATTTCTTCAACACTTGTTGTTCCCAAGCGGCGGATACGATTTGTTGCTGTAACTCGGTTACCTTTGAAAACGATACAGTTGGGACGATGTCCGCGCCAGTCACCATGGTCGTGACGAAGGGCTTGCACGACTCAGAGAGCTCTTTACTGAGAGCGCTAGGGCACGCGAAGGCTAAGCATTTGGTGTTTGCAAACTTATTGATTTTAGAGTCTCCGCCGTCCAGTTCGCGCAAAATTTGTGTCACCAACACAGCGGTGCCTGCGCCCAGGCTGTGGCCCACAATAGTCAATTCGTACCCAGGATTTGAGTCTAACGCGTCTATTAAGTCGTTCTTAATAGTCTTGGCCAACCACCTTGCGGTGCTGAGAAAACCCGCGTGCGCCCTGCCTAAAACCACAGATCCGTTACTGTCCACTAAATGGTGCGGCTTTGAATGCGCCGTTAGCGACGTCACCGTGTCCCGGACCGAGTGCGTCCCTCTGATCACGAAGAACAGCGCTTTCTTTTCGCTGTCTCGCACTAGAATGTACGCGGGTTGTAGAATCGCCGGGCGAAGCTGGGAGAGGAGTATATCAGAGGAACCCCTGGTTTCGCCGGAATCAACCATGGATTGTAGCTTCGTCTCGATTTGCTCAATCGATCGCGCGCCCCTTAACAATCGGTTGTACCGCATCGCTAAATCGATGAACTCCAGTCGTTTGAGCCACTCGTGTGACCCTTCAACTTTTACGCCCATGCTCGACACCTCTTCAGCAATCTCATGACTCATGTCCCGGCTGGAGAGGTGCCGAATCGCGAGTAAATGGTCCAACCGCCAGATGCCAAGCTTGGAAAGCGCTTCTTTCCAGGAAACGCGCACGACTTCGTGCAGGCGGCCGATGGACTCGCCCCACGTTTTCGGGGGTTCCGTGAAGTCGGACAACGCGGGGGACTTACGTTGTGTGTACCACACACCGATGGCCGCAGCGGCAGCGCCGGCCGCGGCGATGCTCGCCATGGCGCGACGCCGCGCGATGTGACAAGACGCGTAATTGTACTTTCTGACTCAGCTCTCGTTGAAACGAATAATTTTTTGGACACGTGTTTTTTATTCTAAAACGCCGCCCACCCCTGCTCGTCGTCTCTCTCCCCCTCTTTCACCTTTTCCGAATCGATGTTATGCTGTGTCTCCGCCAGCCACGGCCACGCACTCAATGCCGTGGACCACTCCTCCATCTCCGGGTTTACTTGAGTTATGGGCTGACTTTGTTTATCAGTTTCATGAAATTCGTCAAAGGAAACGGACGCGACGCTTTCGTTTTCTTTTCTTTCGTTTTCCTTTTTGTGTAAAGTGTGAACGTTGTCGGTCGCGTCGGAGGAAGCTGCGGTGTCAGATTCACTCGCTGAATCACTCGCGTACACGTCTTCTGTGATGAAAGGGTCCATGTTCGGGGGTTCGAAAGTGTCAGTGTCGCCCCCAAAATCGACGTCATCGAAAGCTTTCAGGACGTCAAACTCGAACGAGTCGATTGTTTTGTTTTTTTCGTATTCTTTTCCAGCGTGAGAAGTACTTTCAGTATTTCTCGTCGGACTCGCCAGGTTAAGAAGATCGAAAGAAATGTCAAGGCTCGGATCCGTACGGACAGGAATCGAGAGAGTAGCGTTAGACATTATCTGTTGCTGTCCAACGTGACCTCCCACCACACCAGGTGGTTCCGCCTTCAGTGAGCAATTAGTCACCTCCCCCCCTAACGCTGCCCCCAAACCCAACCCCGAAAACAAGTCAGGCAACGGTTGACTGCTTTTTCTTTTTTCATCCGTCTTCTCATCCGTCCGTGTAGTACTACCATCGAAAGTCGCCCACCCGCCTTCGCTCCCGTCGCTGTCAAACTCTTCGGTCGTTTGCTTCGCACGCACGGGAACGTTCAAAGTGATCGGCTGAGTAAGTGGCCGCATGTGTTCAGTACCATTTGTTTTGGGAACTTCTTCTATTCTTTTTGAAGATTGGTTAGATGGTTCCTCAGCGCTTCGCCTCTGACCATTCGCGCCCGCACCACCACCAACCCCCCCCTCCGGCTTCACGTCGAACGCTTCGAACTTCCAGAACAAACCCGCGATGGCGTACCGCAAGCGTTTCTTTTGGTGCGTGCTTAATTGGGAAGACGTGATGTTGGCTCTTTTAAGACTTTGTAAATTTTCGTGAATCCCGAGCGACACAAGGCACGCCGCGCACTCGAACTCGGTTTTAGTCAAACCGGCTGGGTCGCCTCGGCGACCGGACTTGGCGAGCTCCCAAACGGAAGCCAGGGCGTCTTGTGATAGGTAGGGTTGATAGGGATGGAAGGGTTGTCAGATAAATAATTCTCAAGAGAAAGACGGGATATAGTTTTTAGGGTTGTTTTCTTTTGTTTTCGTTTTCGAGTCCCGTCGGCGGTGGGTGAAACAGGCCATTGTCATCACGCCTGTGTCTTCAGCCCTTGCATCTCACGTCTCCTCTTACCGTTTGGAAGCCCTGTGCGTGAGAAGAACGCCTTGGCTTGTTCGGGAGACATCGTGGCGTCACCAGGGAGTTGACCTTGTGTACCTCGTCCCCCGCTCCCGGTGTCGGTGGCTTCCCTCCACCACGCGTCCAGCACTGCACAGGTAAGGCCCGCGGCGTAGCCCTTTCTCCGCGCGCGTTTTTGCGCATCGCGGTCTTTCCGTCGCCTCGCGGTTTCGGAAAGCACCACGCGGGTCGAAGACCCGTCAAGCGCACGGTACACCGCGTCCATCGCGACACGCGCCGCCACGAGACACGAGGTTTGGAGCCCCGACGACCAACGAAAGCCTTTTTCGTTTTTGGCATTTCGGTTTTTATTTCGAATCGATCGATTTTTAGGCGAGGCGAAACCGAATGCAGACTGCAATCACTTCATCACGCGCGCGGACCGCACATGTGTGTGGCGTGGGGGCAATAACACACCCCCACGCCCATCCACACCCCCCCATCCACCTCCCCACCATGGTTGCCGGGTACATCATCGACTACGCCAACTCCGTTCGCAGACGAAGAGCGGGCCCGGATGCATCGGGAAAAGATCCCAACCACGAGATCGAGCACAACTTCGTGTTGTGCCACACGCTGCACCCGTTAACGAAGCTTTTGTTCTGGGTAACGAACGTGCCGTACTGGGGATTATGTTACGTGATTGTCGAAAGGAGCTTGGGTAATAGGCTAGGGGAAAGTTTAGTGTTGGAGTGCTTAAAACCTCTATGCGCAAACAGTCACGTGCACGGCGTTTGCGTTTTCGTAATCGCGGTCGCGAGCACCTCGTTTCACGGGTTTCAACTCGAGCTGGATAAACAGTTGAGCAACCAGTGCGGTTGTTTGATAGGGTTCACTGGGTTTAAGATGCATAAAAGAAAGGAAGATGATGCGCCTGATGGGATGAGTCTGAGTACTCGTAGCAGCTCTAGTAGCGGCAGAACGTACTACCCCAAACCGACTCCTTCTCGAAAGCGATTGATAAAAAAACTTCTCCTGTGCGACGTTCTTTGCGCCAACGTTTACGTCGCGTTTTTGATGACGTGTGCGTCGCTGGTTCAAGTCCTGAAGGTTTCGGTTCTACCGATAGCGTGTATGTTCATCGCGGCGCAGGCGAAGCGGAAACAGGCGTATACTACGTATGTCTTATTTCACTCGCTGTGGCACCTGGGGAGCGCGTGGGCTATTTATAAGGCGTTCGGGGACGAGAGAAATGAGAAGGTTTTGTGAATTTATTTATTTCAAAGGTAGTTTTTTTATGTGAAGCGAAGTGATTAGGCAAACGCATTTTACTGGCCGTCGTCAAACCCGAAGTAGCCGCAGATGGTGAAGGGCTGGGGTTCTTGTTTGATCTCCAGCTCGAGCTTGATCTCGGGCGAACTCTCCGGCTCGCGCTTGACCCTCTTCGAACTCGGCTGACCCACGCGTGTTATTTTGCACGCCACGCAATTACGTTTCAGCTTGCCGTGACGGCAACCGGAGCACGCCGTGCAGTCTCGTTTCACCTTCCCGTGGGGGCAGGTGTTGCACGCCGCGCAATCGCCTTTCTGTTTGCCGTGGGGGCAGGGGTTGCACGCCGCGCAGTTTCTTTTCACCTTCCCGTGAGGGCAGGGCTTGCACACCGTGCAGTTTATTTTCACCTTGCCGTGCGGACACGGGTCGCACTCCACGCAGTCGCCTTTCAGCTTGCCGTGACAGCAACGCTTTCCTCCCATTCTTTCCGCTCGATCGTCACGTGGCACTCTCTGCGCACTGCGTTCTTCCACACCACGACCCACGACGTGTGCACCTGCTCGCGAAAAAGTTCTCGGAAAACACGACAGAAGTCGTGGCTTTTTGGTTTTCGGGAAATTTCACCCTCTCGTCTTCTCGGACTTCACACTTTACAATATCCTCGTTCTTGTCTCGTCCTAGGTACGTTTCCGAGGAACGTTGGAAGACTCGAAACGCTTTCATAGAGCGCACCAAAGCCTCGAGAAAACTTAAGCCTCACGATTGCGGGAACTCCTCAGCAGGCTTGAATAATAACTCCTAATAACTCGGAACGGTTCGTCAAACCTCTGGTTATCGTGCGTCGAGAGAGACACAACGCGTACGCACGTGCGTTGCCGTGTGTGTGTGCTGTCCCCGTACCGCACCCCAAGCCTTTCTTACGAGCCGCCATTACGCACGCTTCGTGTCCCCACCAGAGCTAACACCCTGTTGTGCTGAACCACCTCTTCTCGTTATTTTTATACGTCCCGTAAACTATGTACCGCTACGCCGATACTTTGGGGTTCGACCTCGCGGTCGTGGTGTTCGTCGTTGGCGTGATGCCCCTCGCCGTGTTCCTGATGCAGAGCAAACGCAAGCTCGCACGCGCCACCGCACTCGCCTTAATGTTCGCCGCCGTGATGTACGTCGCCGTGTTCGAGCACTACCGTTTACACCGACCTGAGGTAACCGAGCTCGGGTTGAAAAGAGCCATAGTTCCGGAGTCGGTTTTAGAGTACATCGAGACGCAGGTCGAGGAGCACGAAAAGCTCCGTTTGGAACGTGAGTTTTTTCGAAACCAACTCGTGTTTGCTGAGTTTTTAACCTTACCCGTCGCGGCGGAGGATGACGTCGTTAGAGCCGCGTGCGCCCGGTTTAATTCCGACGGAATGAAAGTAACCTTCGGTGACGCTTCGAGAGGCGCGTCTCACAACGCGCCGCGCGCCGCTCTGGTTCAACAATTTGCCGACCCCGACGTCACGTCATCGCCGCCGCTGATGGTACACTTGTCGCACTCCGGTGCGGGTGACCGCTTCTTCCGTAACGCGTTGCAGGCGTTGCAGGAAAGAACTTGTGTTGATGGTGGTGAAGAGAGAGAAGGCGAGGTAATTACGAGTAATGAAGAGACGAACCGAGAGTTGGTGGATTGGGGCGACGACGACGAAAACAAAAACCAAAACCAAAACCAAAACGACGCCGCCGCGCCCGAGCCATATGGGCAATTACCCAGCGGCTCCTGGAACGATAACGACAAGTCACTTCCCATCCATGCACAAAGAGTCGGGCTATTGTCAATCTCTGTCCCTACTCAAACAAAAAGCCCAAAGTGCTCTCCCTGGCGCGTCGGATCCAGGGAGACGCTTCTGGGCGAAGAATTGTTCGGCTCCCTGACGTACCGCGCGTCGTCCCCGCGCGACCTTTCCTTCGGAAGCATGCAAAAGGTTTTAGGGACGACGCCGTACAGGGCGGTGTTCGTGGTGCGGGACCCGCGGGACGTGGTGACAAATGCATATTTAGAGCGAATCAAGACGCAAGTTCAGTCGCTGTCGCGTATGACTAAACAGTCTGGCGACGAAAACGAAAAAGGCGTCGAGTACGAAATCGACGCCTTCACGCGCTCCATTTCGCTCTCCACGTCGTCGCCTCTCGAGTTGATGACTCAACAACTTAATCGGTTCAGGCAAGCACCGTCTCTAGGTAGCTTCGAGTCAGAAAGTGCTACTATTGGAATGGATGGGAAAACGATTCCTATGACCGAACAGTCACAAGACTCTCAAACAATCAGCGCCTTCGCGTTGTCGCTAAGGGCGCTTTCTGTTGACAACAACCCGAACGTTAAATTTGTCCGGTTCGAGGACCTGCTGGTGGCGAACGAGTTAGGTTTTGAACTCCTAGCCCGGTGGTTCGGAGTGACTGATATGAATGGCATTCAAACCTTCGTGAACGCATGTTTAGAAGCGCAGAAACGGTGTCGGGAGAACCATTCCGAAACTACTATGAAAGTCCTCCCCGGTTCGTGGAAAAAACATTTCACCGAAACCGACACCGAGAAATTCAACGCCCAGCACGGCGCGCTGCTGAAAAGCCTGGGGTACAAAATGAGCCAGAGTGTGAATGAAACACAGTGAGAAGGTTGGTAAGGTGACTGCATAGCTGGTAGTACGTGTGATTCAATCCCGAGTACTGACGATATATAAACCTTGACTAAATACCACTACTATGGCTTGACGTACGAATAGATGAGCTCGATTCCGTGATTTTCCCGCAACGTGTCCATCATTGCCGGGTGTTTCGCGAGCTTGGCGCACGCGATCGCGGCGTTCTTCTGGGTGCTGCCTGTTGTGTTTTTACAGGTTTGCAGTAAGCTGGGGATCGGGTTCAACTCGGAAAGCGCGGGTAACAGCTCCTCGCTTTTGGCTAAAGCGCCTATAGTTAAACACGCGTTTCCAACGCATTGGTCAGAAAATTTAACTCCATTTTTGGAATCGCACCCGATGCATTGCACTAAACTTGCGCCGGCGCTTGAGGTGATGTTGCGTAGCATTTTTTTTGTTTGCTCAGCTGTTTCCCTTACATCCACCCCAGGAGCGACCACAACTTGCGTGAGAAGAAGTACCGCTGAGTTCAAGCATGAGATATCTTCGTCACTAGACTCAGGTCCAGAACACGCCTCTACACGTTTACTCAAGAACTTAGCGACAGTGACGGCGCCGCCCGCGCCCGCGTTCGAGCGAAGACGACGCGCCACATCCGGAATTTTCGCGCACCGCGTCAGGACGGTACAGGCACGACGGGTTAATTCGCTATTCTGGTTTGAATTTTCTTCCTCGAGCCAGGGCATAAGCGTCTCGAGCGCGGTATCGGTGTCCACCAATAACAAGGCCGCTGGGTTTAGCAAGATATTTGCAAGACAGGCGAAGATACCGACAGCGGCGTCGACTTGTTCATCGGAGAGGGTTTCGCTTTGCGTTTTTGAAACTGATTTGGGGGTGAGACCCATACCGCCAAGTCCTGCGGGTTCTGCTTTCGAGTGCGTTTTAATTGTTGGAAGCGCGAGTAGGAGCCTTCCCGGAAGCGTCTTTCCGGCATCCCCCTCGACAGCGGCGGCTCGCACTTCAGGGTCCTGGCACAAATTGCCAAGCGCGATCGCGGCAATCGCCGCGAGGCGGGTTTTCTCCGCGTGTTTCGACAAATTGGGCTGTACCCACCGCGCGATGCAGTGCGGGAACAGCTCGGTGTCCTGAACATCAGGACGACCGATATCAGACCTAACCAGCGCGCGCGCTTCTCGCTCCGCAAACAAATTGCCCAGCAAGGTGATCGCGGTTTGAACGTTTCGAGCGACGTACGCGAGTTTCACCCAGTCCATCGGAACCGACATCTGACTCGTAAGCGCTTTGAACGGCGACGTCGCGTTATCGCCGATCTTCGCGATCTCAGCAAACGCCCGTGTGATGTTTTTTCGACACCCCAGGTGTTGGGAACACAAACGTAACACTTCCATCGCGTATAACGTATTTTCCGCATTTTCCGTGTCTGGACTTCTCTCACCCAACGCCAACGCGTTGCGCGCGATGAACCGAATGATCACGTGTGTTTGGCTCATTTTTTCAGTCAGTGACTCGCAGATCGACTCATCGTCAATACACGCCGCGAGAAGGGCTTTCAAGGCACCTATGGTGTTGGTTTCTGACGTATCGCTTTTTCGGTCGAGACGCGACACGAGCTTTGATATCCCCACGCCGCCGCCGCCTCTGATGAACACCCTACACGCTTCGCTTTTTATAAGCAAACTCTCGATATCGGAATAATCGACCGTCCCGTTATCGCCCATCGAAGCGTCAGCACCCACGCGACGCATCAGTTTCTCAAGAGAAAGGGCGTTGGCATAGTCGTTTTGTTCCTCAGAAGTGGAAGTCGACACTTGGCTCTTGTCCATTCGTTTGGCCAAGTCTCTCTCCGCCTTCGCATCTTCTTTTTTCCGTCTTGCAGTGGTCAGTTTTGTGACTATTTCTTTGTCTTCCGGGTCAAGGTCAAGCGCGAGTTCTAAATCAGCAACGGCTTCGTTCAAATGCCCGAGCGCGTCACGAGCCGCTGACCGGCGCAACAGGCATTTAATTTTCGTAGCGTGCTTGGGTTGCTCCAGCAAAAAATCAGCCAGCTCGCACGCCTTGTCGCAGTGCTCGATGCACTGCGCGAAACACCCAAGTTTTAGTGATGCGAGCGAAGCGTTGCCATGCAACTCGATTGACCGTTTGTCACACTCCAGCCCAGATTCATAAATGGAAAGCGCATCAGAAACTTGTCCCGCTTTCAGCGCGGCGTTGCCTTCGTTACGCTTCCGAAAAGCGGTTTGTCGGTTCCTCACTTGCTTCGCGTGCCGCTTGTCGATATCAGCCTCCATGGACTTGAACGCCGGGTTATCAGGCATGTACTGCATCCAAGGGTCCTCCTCGTCGTCCGAAGGCGTCCACAGGTCCCATGATTGATAATCTGTTCCAGACTTATTACCCGCGTTTTCTTTCTTTTCATTCGCATCCAAACTCTCCTGGTACTTGGCATACAGCTCCCGAGCCTTCTCCCGCCGTTCCTTCTCGCGGATCATGTCCTCAACCTTTTGCTTCACCTCGAGTTTCTTTTCGGGTGGGAGGTTTTCGTACTTGTTTTTTTCAGCGTCTTCTTCTTTCTTTTTAGCATCCTCCTCGCTCTTCACCGTCTCCTCATCCTTCTCGCGCAACACGCGATCGACGTACTCCGCGCTGACTTTCCCACTTCGCAAACCATCCACTAAACGCGTCACGTCGTCCACCTCCTCAAGGAAAGAATCCGCCTCGTGCGCGCTGGGGGGTAACACGCCCTTTCCGAACCCGGGGATTTCGCCGGGGGAGGCCGTCATCGGGGCTGGACCGCGCAGGCGCCTTGCCGACTGACTTCACGTCTACTCATCAAATGACGTTTGGTTCCATATCCATAGCAAACACGCAGGCGTGATTCCTGGCCAAACTTTGTCCCTAAATCGATGGTCTAATAACTCAAGAGCATTTTTGAGGGGTGCCCGGAATCTCGAGATTCTTGGCACCCCGCAGCGCTTCTCGTCACTCCATCACGCGCGCGCGCACGCGTCACGACGGAAGCGAAGACCCCAGTTCTTCTCATCTCCGTCAACACACACACGTTTCAGTGTTCGTGTGTTCTTCCGTAAACCCAGTCCACCGCGCGCGCACGCGGCAGCCGGCACAGGCGTTCCCCTCGCGAGATGAAGTTGACCTCCACTCGACGCGCCGCTGTAAGGGCGCCCGTACTGGCGCCCTCGCTCATTGTCAAAAAGCCCACCAAGGCTATTTCCACCATCCGACGGAAGATCATAGGCGCGCCGAAACAAATGAAAGCAGCGGACCGTCGCAGGTACGTAGGGCAGCGCTTTCCGGCAGAGAGACACGCGGCAATTCCCAATTCCAACGTTCCGGCCAAAAACTGACAAGTTTCCCCTTTCATTTTTTTTCATTTCTTGTCGTCACGTCAACAGAGTGATCCACGGCCGCACCAAGACTTTGATGCGCCATTGCGCGATCGGCCACAGACGAGGGGCGTTCAAGGACAAGAGTTATCGTGACAGAGTCTCTGCGGTGCTGAACTCGGTGTACGGCTCGACGTTCACGACTGGATCTTATTGGTACCATAACCCGGATGCGGATTTGTTCTTCTCGAAGGTGTTTTCCATGGCGGCGGGGTACACGGAAGAAATCGTAGTCACGCCAACAGACACCGGCTCCGTGTTCGTCAAGAACGGTGACACGAAAAAGATTGACATTTGCGAGGTTTCTTTGAGGAAACTGGGAGTTTCGTTGGAGGAGGTTAAGGCGCTGTACGAAAGGACGCCGGCAGCGGCTTGGAAAGGCGGGTGCGAGAAATCAGAATTGGCGATTGAGGTGTCGGAGGTTGGTTCGATTGATAACTCATCAATTCGCCAGCTCACTCCCCTCGCCGCGGCACCTCGTCCCAAACCCAGGAAGTCGTCCGTGACGGAAAGTTCCGTGAGCGGTGCCAGTGGAAGCGCGAGGTGGGAGCACCCTTCGACGCACACGATGCGATCTAACGACGAAGATGTTGAAATGGACTCTGATGAGGATGACGACGCCACCGTCGTCGCCGACGAGTTCAACGACGAGGTTGAGGCGTTCCTTGAGGATGGTTCCTCGGATGATGCGCTTCCCGCGCTTCCCGCTGGGTTGGGTGACGACGGTATCCACAAGATTCCAGTAGACTCGCTTGATTTCCTCCCATCCCAACCGCTCGGTGACGGTTGCGGCGACCCCGATTTCTTCAAATCATTCGGGTGGAAGGATGTGAGCGATTCGCCCGTGAAGCGAAACACGTGCGCTGAAACGTTAAATGCTCATACGAACGTAGACACCGTTAACGGAAACTCGTTCGAAAAGTTGTTCACCCTAGGGGCGGTGCGGAAGAACATGAGTCTTTTGGGCGCCACCGCTGCTACTAGTGTTGTGTCCGACCAAAAAAGAATCGAACTCGAACTCCACCTCGCCGCCGTGGATAAAATCCTGCGCGAACAAACCGACCTAAGCAACTTGCCCTTGTTCTGCTCGCAGTGAGTTTGAGTTGCGTGACCGCGAGTCGATAGAATGAGTACTTGTGAGTACTGTATGTAGAATACACCTGTAAAAGAATGCTAAGAATACTACCTTGGACCACTAACTATGATTAAAGAACTACTCTGCCTAAATGCTCACTGCGAAATCAGCTACGATTGAAAAATGGTCGCTAGCAAACTCCTCCGTTGGGAGCGTTCCGTTTTTAACTTTACTCGGCGGCATTAAAACTTTTTCCGTCACCAACCCAGAGGTGTGGAAGATGTAGTCAACTGTGCCTTTGAACTTCCTGTGCTGGGAGGTTACTGGGGGTTCTTGTCCATTCAAAAGGGATGCGTAACACGATTGCAATTTGCCTTTCAATGCGTGTTCAAAGTAATATGGGTCCTTTTTTGTTTTGTCGATCGCGCCGGGCAGTTTTCCGGAAGCGGCGCGCACGCCTTCCTCGTCCCAGTAGTATTCCTGTAATCGATGTTGGGGGTTGCCGTGCGGCTTTTTTGCACCTCTGGATTTGTTCCATTCAAGCCACTCATCGTCATCCCGACAATACCCTCCCGTCTCGAGAAGCATCTGGAACTCGTCGCCGTACTCCTCGCCGGCTTCGCCTTTCGCTAACACGCCGGCCAAGAATCTTCTATCAACCCTGGAGACGTCGATTTCGCCGCGTAACAGAAAGTGGTACAACGGGGAACTTGGAGAGCAGTTGAAGTCACCGGTGATGACCGCGTGTGGGGCTTTAAAGTCAGGGTTATCACCGTTACCCTCCATAACCCTCACCCGAGTTTGTTGTATTTTTTGTAAAAACACCCTCATCTGCCCTAGTTTGTAATCGCCGCGTCTCGGATTGAACAGCCCGTGAATACACCCGACCACGATTTTTGGGGGGATATCACTCCCATCACTGTTACTGCCCTTAAGTTGTAACGTACAAATAACCGCGGCGTTACTTTTCAACCCGAACTCTTCCCTTTCAAAGTCGATCAACTGATACGAATCCAAAATAAATTTAGAAGTCTTGAAAAACACGGAGCAGCCGTCTTTCTTGCCTCCGCCGCGCTTGGCGTGTACGCCTCTATAGTCTGCGTGTAACATTTCTGAAAAGTAAGTAAACACGTCATCTTCGCACTCCTGTAGGCAAAACACGTCCGGGTGCAACAGTTTGATTTCCTCCAGTAATACTTGTTTGCGGCGGGTTTTTTGTAGAAAATGATTATCCACGCCTCGGTATAAATCGGCGTGTTCGGCGACGTTGCACTGCGCCAACACGTTGTAGCTCATGACGCGGAACGTGATACGTTTACTTGTTGAGTTATTACGGAAGGTATTCGAAGTATTGTTATTGACTATCCACTGGCGTATGTCCACGCCTCGTTTTGCGCTCGTAGACAGGTGTGGCAATTCTCGAGGTTTGGGTATCGACGATGAGGTGCGGCGTGGCGTGAATTGAGTCCCGTGGGTCCTATTTCCTCTGCCTCGTCTTCGATGTGGAAAGTGCTGTCCTCGTGGGGGACCCCTGGGTTGGTCAAACGCGAAACCGACAGGGTTGAAATGCACGTCACGACGTGGCCGTGGAACACCCCTCTGCCCACCGTCGTCGCGGTCCATCGGCGTGGGCGCGTCGAAGCGGACGTGCACGCCTGTCCGGGCCTGTTCCGGAACGCCTCGACCTAGCGCTGGCCACTCGTCGCGGTTCGCCATCGCGACGCCCAGGAAGCGTGGGTTCCCCCAGGCTAGCAACAAGGACGAAGGAGACCAAAAACACGACCACGACACTCGGCAACACCGGCTAGCGCCCCGAAGCATGCGCGCCGGACATCTGACGACGAGTGATGATGAGGACGAGGTGACGCACTTTTTGACGAGAGAAAGGATTTAAAAAACTCCAAAACAAGGTCTCAATGAGTGTCGCGTGGTCCCTGTCATCGGCGTGGCGAGTAGATTTCACCGCGCCAGTCGACGCGAACGCTCGCAGTTCATGTGGCAAGGAGACTGCCTCTCCCGAGATGGGCTTTGCTCGGAGGAGGTAATTAATTCCTTGCAAGGGCCCTGTAATAGCGCAGATACTGAAAAAGAAAACTGGGAGGGAAAGGAAGATCTCGCGCTGTGTGTTTTGTGAAAGACTTCTCTTCTCTATTTGCAAAGACCGACATCGCTCGACCTCTACGCACCACCCACCACCTGTAAAAACAAGACAACCATGGATACACCAATTAGTTGCCTTCCTTCGCCTTGGCGGCCTGGATTCCCTTCTGGCCGCGGAGGCGGCCAGTTCTGCGGGCCGCAATCAGACCAGCCTTGGCACCGGGTGGCTTGTTCCTGCGCACAGTGGAGGCGTGCCCGATGTGCTGGTGGTTACCACCACCGTGGGGGTGTTCCACGGGGTTCATCGCCACACCTCTGACCTTGGGCCAAGTAGCACCACGCTTGGATTTGTACTTGTGGTAGTTCGCACCCGCCTTGAGCATGGGCTTGTCGCACCTGCCGCCGCCCGCAATCTGGCCCACCGTGGCGCGGCATCCGGACGGGATGGTCTTCTTTGAGCCAGACGGGAGCTTGATTCGGGAGAAACCGGTGTCGGGGTTGTGGCTGATGAGGATGCAGTATTCACCGGACGCTTTGGCGAGAACGCCGCGGTCCCCAAGCTTGGCTTCCACATTGCAGATAATGGAACCTTCGGGCATGTTGCCCACGGGGAGGATGTTCCCAACAACGAGCTGCGCCTTTCTGCCGCAGTAAAGGAACTGACCGGTGTACGTTCCTTCCGCCGCGACGAACAGCTCCTTCTGGTGCTGGAAGCGCTTGGAGTTGCGGAAAGTCACCTGTTGAGTTTTTTTGGAGATGATGAGATGGGGGGGGCGACGGTCAGCCGACTAAAACATATTCACCAAAGGGAGGATCGAACGGAAACGTGTGTGAATGCGGCAGCACGCGGTGGTGATCACCACCATGTAGTTGCAGCGATGTCACGTGACGGGAACGGCGTGGAATGTGCATTTCCACAGCGTGCCATCTTCCCGGCGAGCACAGCAGCAAAACTCGTTTTTTTAGGGTTACGCGCGACTATAGCAACGGACGGGTGCGTAACATACCTTGGCGAGGGGAGCACCACGTCCGGGATCGTGGATGATGTCAGTGACAACACCTTTGATGTAACCATGACGCTCGGCGTAGTCCTGAGGAGAGAGGGAGGGGTGGGTGGGTCAGGGACGGCGTTCCAAATGACGGGAAATGAGTGTCGCGTTCGCGAAAAAAAGACGCGCGTGGCGCGGCGGTGTGTCCTCGACGTCGCCCTAGGTGAGGTCCACCGCCGGCAGGAAATCCCGCGAATCGATGCGTTACACATGTGCTAATCACAGAAAGGCCGTGGAGAGGCGTCGTCCAACACGGGAGGCCGCATCCGACGCGTCCTCCGGAGGTGAAAACCCTCCGGAGGCGGTACACAGAGTCGATCCCGCGATGGGTGGCCGGAGACGTGTACGTACCGACTGGCGGTGCTTAGCTTCACCCTTGCGCTTGGAGGTGTTCGAGGTGAAAATCGACCCCGCACCCTTACGCTGACCTCGGATGATACGCCCCATCCTGCTAGAAGGGGTTGACGACGCGGTAGCGCTAGTCAAAGAGACGGAGTCTGTGAGCTCGATTGCGATTAAGTAGGGCTTGGCATCAGGCAAGGGCCGAATAAGCATAAATTTTGGACTGTTGGCTGCATATCAATTCCAGGTTAAATGATGTATGTTCATTTAGTGATCATGGAATTCTCGACGCCCATTTTCCCGAGATCGACGAGAACTCTCGGAATAACCGTTTGCGCTTTTGACGAGAGCAACAAGATGTCCGAGACCACTTCCCTCAGCGCCCCCAGCATCCCTCTGGCACCTGGCCCTGCGATGGCTGCGGGTACCCCTCCTTCGGAAGGGCCCCTGGGCACGTCTGGCTCGCCCGGCGTTTCGACTCCGGGCGCGAGCCCCGTGGGTTCGCACGCTGCCGATGCAATGTCACCCGGCCTTCCGTTAAACTCCAGCTTCGGGTCTCCAGGAGGACTGGCGAACGGAGGCGCGTCCCCACAGGCTCTGAGAGCAAACAAGTTCGCGTTCGCGTCCCCCGGAAGCGTCAACTCCCCGAACTCCCCCCATCACACGCAAGGCGCCCCAGGCCACGTCGCGAAGATGGTGGACTGGGTGGAACACGCATCAACTGGCGAGCAGCTTCTCTCTTCCGAGAAAACAAACAGCAGTGGCAAGAAACGAACAGGGCGGAGATCATCACTCACGAGCAGTGTCGTTGGTGGATTCGCCGCGGCAACCAGTGGCGCGTTGGAACGCTTACGCGCGTCTCGAAACGCCCCCGAAACCCCGGTGCTGCCTCCGAAAGTTCGACGAAGCATCCGTTCGGAGAACTTGTCAAACGAGGAGATTGAGGAGGAAGTTTCGTTGGCGCAGCGGATGTCGCCGCTTGCGATGAGCGATGTAGAGACTAATAGCCCATACGAGCATAAGGTTGATCCCGGTATGGTGTCCGTGACCGTGGACCCGTACGATTTCGACGCGTTCGCGGAACAGTTTGAAGAGAGGGTGGTGTCACCGGTATGCTCCGCCGTTCCTGAAACTCCGCATTCGCCTGAGCGCGAACAGCAGGCTTCGCAACCTCCCGTGTTTTTGAACGCGTCCTCCTCGGACATGCCTCCGGTACACGACGTGAAGTCGCCTTCCTTGAGTCCTTCTTTAGGGCCTGCGTTGGTGTCTTCCCCCCAATTGGACGAAAGGAAACACATGGCCGATGACGTTTTGGAACGAGCACTGAGTCCTGAAATTGAAGCGTTGCGTGCGAGCGCACAAGTCGCGGCGGGCACTGCTGTGTCTCCCGTCTCGGAAACCGTTCCGTCTCCCAAACGTCGTGACGTGGACGAAAACGCAGTCCCGTCAACACGATCGCCTGCTGCCAGCGAGAACGACGCGCCACAAACGCACTCGAACGTCCCAATGAGCGACGCGGCTGTCGCAATCGCGACCGCTCCCGTCACGGTGATTTCACAAAAACCCACCGTGCCTCTTCGCCCGAGCTCTTTTGTGAACGTGTTGCGTAAAAGTGACACAAACAAGCCGTTACCAGCGGGTGGACCAATCACATCAAAGCCACACGTACAAATCCAGATCCCGAAATCAAGCGCCCCGGTCCCAGCGCCGAGCGCGACGAAGAAACGCAACGAGTCGTACCACGGAACTGTGATGACCCCGTTACCGATTTCGAAATCCGTCCTGGACAGGATCGACGCGCTAGGCCCTGAGATGCAACCGGCGCAGAAGTACATTTTATTACTAGGCATCGCGCTGGATTTCTACGCCAAGACGCAGTTGATTCGCGAGTTGAGGAGGTTCGCGCTGATGGGCGATAACGGCGGATGGGCGTGGTTCACCTTTGTGTTTTTGTTCTTTTTATTGTCAGGGTCGTGCACGTGCGCGTATTGGCTACTGCACTACCCCATGCCGGATGCGAACGATGAAAAAGACCTGAACGGCACACGAGTCTTCGGGTTCACCAAGCTTGATTTCAAAAAGACCGTCAGGAACGTAGGCGCGGTGTGCTGCATGCTTCAGTTGGGTACCGCGTTCGCCGCTTGGCGGGCGTTGCGCGTGAAAGACATTCGCCAACGCAAAGCCGAGATGGATTTGAGGGGCATGCAACTCGTGGATACCGTGTTTCTGTTGCTGCCTGTTGCTATCCTTCAAGCGTACGTCGGGATCGTGTGCAGTTCTCCTGAGTTGACGTGTCCAGGACGGAACGGGTTCGATGCGTTGCTTTTCTGCGCTGTTTTAGGCGCCATAACCTCCGCCACGCTGTGCTTCGTGTCCCTGGACCTTCACGAAAAGCCGCCCTCGATAACCTGGAGCGAGTACTGGAAAGCGCACAAACCGCACCTCAGCGAAATGACATCGAAAGCGATTTTCAAATTCCTGGAGCTGTCGGCCCGGATATCGTTGATCGCTTTATTCGCTGCGGTCAACGGCGGGTGGATCTTTTTTATATTCGCAATGCACGTGGCGTTTGTTTTGTTGGGGCTGAGGTTTTGGAATATAATAATCACCGGCGGCGTCCCCGACCGCAAGGTGTGGGACAAATTTGTCAAAAGAGATTTGAGAATTCAAATATCTGAGAAGCATAAGTGGTGGCCAGAGAGGCTCGTCAAAACACGGACATTCACCCTGCCCACGTTGGACGACACAAAACTCCTCGTCGCCGCGATGCTGTGGCCGCCGTCGATGTTTATTTCAAACGCGGTTGACACACAGGGCCGATTCTGGTGGCGATCAAAGAGCTGCCCCCGACGCAGCTTCCTCTCCGTGGACCGATCGGATGCAATATTCCCCCTACCCCTGTTCGCAGCGTTGATGACGTTTGAAGCGTGTTTAATGTTCCTGCTAATAGGCGTGAAAATCTCAACTAAAACCCACTACCACGCCTATTTCGCGGTAACCGCGATTGTCAACATGGCGTGGCTCATGAGCGTCACCGGTTGGATTAGCTCAGCGGCGCTTTGGAACCCGTTCCTTGCTGAAGGGCCCAAGCCACTGAACGGTTATGTTTTGAAAGGTAACCAAGGGTCAAACCCTCAAGACCCTGTCAATCAAACCGCTTGGAGTGGGTGGCACGGCCCGGGTGCGGCGGATGACGACGACGAGTATCCAAACGACACAAGCTCGTTCAACACGTTTTCGAGTAAAAAAGTTCTAGGCGCCAACGTTGCGGCGAGCATGGCGGCACCTGGGGTGTTCTCGCCGAGCGGGCGGACACCCGGTGGGCGGAGCGGCCGACGAGGGAGCAACATTGGTGTGGCTGCTTCAATCGCGGTTGGGCCTATGGCGGTAGTGAACCAAGAAAAACCCGCGGCGCGGGCGTTGCTTTTTCCTGACGACGAAGAAGCGGCGCGGAAAGAAAAGAGAGAGAAACACGCGGCGGATGAAAGGGCGGCTGTTTTGAAAGCCGAAGTGGAACGGAAAGCTGCGAAGGTAGAGGTGCAACGACTCGAAATCGCCCGTCTCGACGCGTTGCGCTTAGAGGAAGCAAAAGCGGCGATGAAAAGAGAAAAAGAGCTTGCGGCGAAAAAGATGGAGGAGGAGGCGAAGAAAATAAACGTCGCGAAACCGCCGACGGTTCCGTCCGCTACTCAACCTCCCTACCAACCACTCACCGTAGGGCCGTTGGTCACGATAAACGAAACTTCCGCGGAGGAACGACGGCAATCCGGGGGGTTGTTCGGCCGGCCCGGGATCGTGGTCCGGGAGTCGCAGGATAAGGCACTGTAGAAGTAAGAGTTACTGTTATTATTTAAGTGTTTTAAGTCATTGTACCTCCTACCCATCAGCTTACCTAACCCTACTTTCCCTAATACCTTTACTTCACCACTCTTTTTCTTCTTTTTCGTTGTACGGCATCACTACGTTGACTGCGTCTACGAATATGTTCCGAGTGGTATTTCCGAAGGCGTCGGGTGCGTTCCATTTCGGCGAGCGCAGTTCGTTTTTTTTTGGAGACACGACGCCGGCAGCTTCCGCGGCTAATCCGGTTTGCTCAAGTTTCGTAGCGAACCGTCCCAGTTCAACCATCGCGTGCGTGGCGACGGCACAGCCGGTTACGCAGGCGCCCGCTGTGACCACCACGCCGAACCATGCAGCGCGGTTCACTCTGCTGGAGAAACTCTTTGCGAGGTTTGCAGCCTGTGTTATTTCCGTAGACTTCGTAATTTCCGTAGTCAAGTTACGATTACTCCCTCCGCTCTTCCCTCCGTACCTGCTCAGCCCCATAAGGCCCAATGCCCCCACCCCCGCCACGCCGGTTTCGAAGTACCCGGGCTGGTCCCACCACGAGAAATTGTTAGGGCCGAAACGTTTCTGTGCGCCAACTAAAGTACACTCCTCCGGGGTTTTGTGTAACGTTTTTTGAAACTTTTGTTTTGAGGATTGCGACGAAACTTGAGGCCATTCTTTTTTTATGCCGCGGACGTGTGCCGCCCCCACCACGCCGACCACCTTCTTCGCACCAACCGCGCCTCTTTGCAGCGAGTGCGCGAGCACTAAATCCCGGTCCACACGTAGCGTGCGGTCCATCGCCCAGCCGCTGGAGTATGAAGAGGTGGAGGGAGAGGTAGAGGGAGCGTCTCCGTCGTCATCTACATCATCATCCGCATCCTCAGAAAACCTTCCATGCTTCTCCAAGTACGCTTCGCTTCGCAGCAGCTCGACGACTTTCTCCACGCACTTCCTCACCGCCAGCAGATCAGCAGGGTCGGGGTCTTGGTGCATGGCGAGGTGCCACGCGCCCCGTTCCGTCGAAAATGCATCGCACCCCGCGTCCGTCATCAACTCTTTTATTTCGTTTGGAGTCGCAACGGGGGCGGGGCGCTCACCGCCATCTGGCCAAACCAGCGTCGGTCTTTCCTTTTCTATGGTACCCTTCTTCGTCGGTCGTCCGGAGCTAACAGAAGCACTAGTTTTAATGCTGCTATTAGCTCTACTAGTATCTTGCTCTTGACGCCTAACTTTTTCGTTCGCGTGTCGCAGCGCTTTCCTCCATGTGGTGCGGGCGAACAGCCGGGCGGTTGTGGTTTTTGCGTTGAGATCTCCCAAAATAATTTTCGCATTAACTTCTTGTGCGGCGTCGATCGCGGCTAGGAATTCGGCGCCCGGTTGGCTACCGAGCACTGCGCCTACTGCGGCATAAGTTAGCCCTCCAACCACGTGCACGAACCTTCCTTGCCACAAAACATTAAGCGCATCTAAATGCGTCTTCACGTTGGTCTCCGCTAAATGTCGCGCCGGCAACTTAAGCTGCGCGTCTCGTAACATCGACGTTAACCTTTGAGGGTCTAGTTCTATGACGACTACGTCTGGTTTTTCCTTAAGAATCAAGTCTCTGGTTTGCCGGGCGGCTAACGAGGAGACGTGCGCAGTGCCGATGATTTGTACCGGGGTGTGCGTGTTGGGGTGATGCAACGTGGTGAGGACCGGTTTGGGGTCGACCATTTGTTTCTTTCTCTTCTCATCCTCTTTGTCTAACTGTACCCTCTCGTCGTCGCCGTCGAACGCGAGGCGTAGAACTGCCACGCCGCTGGTGGTGGTAATGGTGATGCCCTCGGGGAGGTCATTGTGAGGGGGTGGGTGGGAAGGCTCTGGGTTATCAGCGTCCTCCGACATGCCCAGGGGCGGTGGCGTCTGGGACGTCGATGTTGCTCTCCGAGGAAACACGTCGTTTTGGACGAGCCCGTGTTTCACGCTTTCATCACCTGCCTGCTGTTTTCATCTCGGACGAGATGAGATGACTGTCTCACTTCCAACGGTGTGTCACCTGCTCTGTTCGCGCCAACTCGATGAAGATACGATTTTTCAAGCATGGCCTGCACGCGCAACGCAGTCGCCAATTTAAGGAAATTGTGGCCCGAGGACGTGGCAAAAACGACAAACGTCGTGACGCACGACAAGTCAGCAGGGTCGATCAGCGTCCTCCGTCCCTCCGCACAGTCCCGCGCGCGTCTCCCCGACCGCCCACACACCTCACCGTGTTCGCGTCGTCGCATTCTTCCGACCACGTAACACACGCACGACGAGAATCATGGCTGCTACCTTCGCCCCCACCTCTGTGCTCAGCGGACGCGTGTCCCTGAGCGCGAAATCGTCGCGATGCCCCACCCGCAAGGCGCTCCTCGCGCCCAAGCGCGTCGCCGCCAAGGCCAGAGGCATGACCACCAGAGCCGTGCAGGAAGTGGCGGGGGCTGACTTCCAGACCGAAGTGCTAGACGTACGTCCACGTAGACTCTCCCCTCACCTTGGCGATGACACATCAATCATGAAAACACCCGGACCTGCCGTTTGGCCAAACAGGATGTGACTCATTTTTCATTCCACCGGTAACTATTCCAACTGGTGAACCTGAGACTAACCTTCCACACCCCTCCTCAATTTCAATCCATCAACATAAACAGTCTGACGTCCCCGTTCTCGTGGATTTCTGGGCCACATGGTGCGGCCCGTGCAAGCTCATCTCAAAAGTGGTCGAGAAAGCCGAGCTGGAGTACGGAGCGGACAAGGTGAAAATCGTGAAGATCGAAGTTGACCCCAATCCCGACCTGGTAGAAAAATACGGCATCTACGGCCTCCCCACGGTGATGCTGTTCAAAAACGGAGAGCCCGTGGAGGGGAGCAAGCGGGAGGGGGCGATCAACTTGCCGAAATTGAAGGACCACCTTACGGCATTTGGAGTCGAGGCGTAGATTTGGTGTCAGAGAGTGAAGTGAATTGTTGAGAGGTGAAGAGTGAAAACTCGAGATTGTTCTTGTTGTGATGTTATGTTGGATGTTGACGTATTTGGTCTGCTAACACATATTGGGTGACACGTTTGGTCTTTAAAATACAAGTACTCCTAACTATCACTTCCCTCCCCCCAGCCACTTGGGTACTTTAAGGGGCGAGTTTAGTTTGTTTCGTTCTGCCTCCGCGGTTCTCAGCGCGCGAACCATCTGCGCGAGCATGTCCCTTTCTTCCCGAACGTCGTCCGCCTCGAGGAGTTGCTTCTCTTTCAACGAAATGATCTCCTTCGCGGCTTCGAAATCCGCTTTGTACCGCAGGGCTTTTTGGGCTAGGTCGCTGTCTTCTCTTCGTGCACTGTCCTCATTGCTTTGCTCAGACGTTTTTTCGGAAGCGACTCTTTCTTTCTCAAACGCAACTCTTTCGTGTTCGAGTTTTTGTTTTTGGGATTCAGCGTTTGCTCTTTGCGCTTCCGCTTCTGTCATCGCTTCAGCTCTTTCTTGTTCAGCTTTCAGTCTTTGCGATTCCGCCTCGGCTCGTTTCGTTTCCGCGTCAGCAACGCGCTGCTCTGCGGTTTGTTTATCTGTCGTTAGCGTTGCTAAAGATGCTTCCAGGGAGGCGAGCTTTTCAGTCGCGGTGGTTGAGGCGGCCTGCGTAGCATGTGATGCATGCTCCGCGGCGACTCTCTTTGCCTCAGCATCAGCCACAGCCTGCTGAGCCTTCTGTGTCTCTGCCTCTGCCGCGACTCTCTGTGCTTCTGCCTCTGCTCGTATCGCCTCTACGTCATCCACCGCCTGTTCCGCGTATTTTCTCTTGGTTTCAGCCTCGGCGAGTTTCGTTTCAAGCGACGCGATCTTCGAAGACTCCGCTGACGCCGACTCCCGCGCCGCCGCTGTTTTCTGCAATTCCGCCGCGGCTCTGCGCGATTCAGCCACAGCCTGCTCAGCAATAGCTTTCTGTGTTTCAGCAGCAGCAAGCGCGGCTTCCAGCTCGGCAACCTTTTTAGTTGCTGACTCAGCCGCGGCCTGTTCTGATGCTACTCTCCGTGCCTCCGCGTCAGCCGCCGCTTGCGCTACGATTGCCGTCTGAGCCTCAGCCGCCGCGCGCGCTTGCTCCGCCGCAGCTTTCTGTGCCCGCGTCTCTTGAAGCGATGATTGCATCTCAGCAACAGCGGCTTCGAGAGCTGCGATCTTCGTGGCGTCAGCTTCTGACGACATACGCTCCGCAGCGACCCTATCCTTCTCCGCATCCGCGAGAGCAGCTTCCAGCTCAGCAACCTCGCGCTTCGCCGCAGCCGCCGCTTGTTGCTGCGAGGCGATTTTCGCAGACTCCGCTTCCGACGCCGCCCGCTCCACGTTTGTCTTCAGCCCCTCCGCTTCGACAAGAGCAGCTTCGAGCTGCGCAACCTGTTCATTCGCAGCCTCAATCTTCTCCTTCGCTGTATCTTCCGCAGCCCGTTCAGCCGCTGCTTTTTCACTCGCAGCGTCGACCAGTGCGGCTTCCAGGGATGCGACTTTTTTATTCAATGCCTCGATAGTTTCACCCGCTTTCGCGACGTCAGAAGAGGACGCTTCGAACGCATGAATACGCTCCCAGGCCGCTTCGAGTTCACCAGTGGCGTTCGAAGCTATCGTGTTCGCATGTTTAAGCGCCGACGAGAGTGAAGTCATCTCAGCAGATTTCGTCTCGATCAATGCCTCGAGCTCGGAGACGCACTTGGACGCGGCGGCAGAGTCAGCTTCCGCTGCGGACGCGCGCTCCATATCGCTCGTCGACGCCTCCAGGGTTTCCTTTGCTGCCGCCGCCGCTGTTTCCGCATCTGAGGCGCTTCTTTCCGCTTCCCTGAGTTTAGACTCCAGTTCCGAAATCCTCGTCTTGATTGCACTCGTCGCCCGCGTCGCCTCCGCCTCCAGCTCCGCGAGCCTTTGTTTTTGCGAGAAAGACGTTTCAAACGCGAGCGTCTTTTCGCGTTCAGCGGACGCCAACTTGCCTTCCGTATCTTTTAACGATGTTTCTAAGGTGTTGATTTTGGCTTCCAGCTTGTTGATTTTCGCTTCTAACAGACCGACGTCCACGGAAAGGCTCACATCTGCTCGCGCCGCTTCAAGTGCCTCCCTCAGTCGCGTAACTTCGCCCTCCGCTAAACGCCTAGCGTCTCCCTCGCCAACTGCCGCTGCTTCCGCGTCCGCCACGTTCCCCTCGAGCTGCTCGACTCTTTTGAGTAACGCCATGGCGCGTTGTGTCGCGGAGGCTTCCGCGGACGCGATGGTTGCCGCTCGGGTCTCGGCGTCTTTCACGGATTCAGCAGCCTGTTGTTCCACGACTCGTAAACGTTCTTCAGCCGCGGCGACGCGTTCCTCTGCATTTTTTAAATTAGCCGAAGCAGTCGCAGACAAAGCCTCCGCTTCTTCAGCCCTTTTTACCAAAGATTCATCCGGCACGACGTCCGCAGATACGGACGCTGCGGACGTCGCCGCCTCCGCCGTTGCTCGAGCCTCACTCGCGTCTAACTCGGCTTGCTCCGCCCTGGCCTCCGCGGCGCTCGCTCGCCGTTCATCCATCGCCGCTTTTGCCCGTAGTTCGTCCGCCTCGAGTCGGACCACCGCCTGCGCATCAGTCGCGCTCCTCAGCTTCCGCTCAAGCTCGTGTTCCCGTTCAGTCGGTACCGAATTCACAACTTCGTGTCGCGCGTGCACCGCCATAGGGCCTTCCGGGAATCGCGTGGGCGTGCCGCCGTATGGATTGGATCCATTAGATGCATTTAAATGAGATTCAGGCGGTGAATCCACGGCGTGCATTTCCATCGCCTGCGCGCCGTCTTCGTTTGTTGCGGGAGACGGCGACCCCGGGGTTCCTCCGGCTAGCAGGTCTTCCAGGCCTATTACCTGTCCCGCGGGTGAGTCTCTTCCTCCATTACCATAGTCGTATCCGCCACTGTTCACTGACCCGTCATCGCTCGGTTTTCTCTGATGCTTCGCTCGCACCGCACTCATCTCTTGTGCCATGGCTTCCTTCGCCGCGGCGGCCTTTTTCGAGGAGTAATCCGCGGCTTTCTTGCTGTAATCAGCCGCGCGTTTCGAAGCATCAGCCGCTGCTTGTTTAGCAGCCTTGAAGTAAGACGACATGCCGCGAGTCGGTCGCCAACTGCGCGCGACCGATTATCCGAAATCCACGATTGTGGTTCGCAGATTTTGCGATTTTGTTTTCTTGGCGCGCTTTCCAGATCCATCTGGGAAGTTACGATCGGGACGATCTAAGCGCCAGAAGGAGAGACGCACGTCGGCAGTCAGCGAAAGACTGATTACGCACTCCCTGTGGATCGTTCGCGGATAATACGATATCGCCGCGATGGGTCCCAAGCCCGGCGACAAGGACAAGGCCGGTACGTCGAAAGACACTGCAGATCCAAAAGGTTCAAACGCAGATGAGAAGCAGAAGGAGCACCTCGCGAGGGGCATCCGGGCCGATCGCAACGCGGATGACCCGAAACAGAGCCTGTTGGACGCGCTCGGGGATTACATGGTGCTCTGTGGAGGCGACAGCGTAAACGACGAGTGGCGGGTTGAGATGAAAATGCGCACCAACGGCGGGACCGCTGGGTCGTACGATGTGTATTACTTCAACCCGGAGGGAGTGCGATTTCGATCGAGGGCGGAAGCCGTGCGGCACTACGGGCTGGTACCCATCGCGGCGCCCAAAGGGGCGTCCCGATCGCAACCCGGTGCATCATTAGGCAAACGGTCACGTCCTGAAATCGAGCGCAAACCTGGTGAGACTTTAGAGCAAGTAAAAGCTCGTCGCGATGCGTTGGAGGTTCAAAAGGTGATGGACCGCATGCTGAGCAAAGTCGAGCACTTGGCGCTGATTGGCGAGAACGCGACGAAGAGGGATGCTGAACGGGCGAAGGCCCGAGCGGAGAAGGAAAAAGTATTAGGGGAAGAGAAGGCGGTGAAGGAAGCGAAAAGGATGGCGGAAAAAGCTGAGCGAGACGCTGTGAAAGAGGCTGAAAAGGCGGCGAAGGACAAGGAACGCGCCATCGCTGAGGAAAAACGATTAGCGGAAAAAGCTGCAAAGGAAGCGGAGAAGGAGCGCGCGAAGCAACAGCGTGAGGCTGAGAAATTGGAACGCGACAAACTCAAGGAGGGCGAGAAGGAGCGTAAAGAAGCGGTGCGTCTTGCGCGTGAGCGCCGTAAGGTGGAGGATGCTGAGAACGAAATCAAAGAGAAGCTGGAGGCGAAGACGAAAGGGAGATGGTTGCGACAAAGCGACGCAGTTAGGGAAGATGGCGACGCGGCTGATGCGCCAAAAGGACCGGACACTCCTACGTTGGCTTTGAGTAATAACTCGTCAAAAAACCCCACCCAAATCCCTACCTCCCTATTGCAACAAAACCCTTCCTTCGCGGGTGACACGTTCGAGGTGTGGGGCTTTCTGAACCGGTTCAGTGACATTTTGTTCGCGGAGGACTGGGAGGCGAACGAAATGAAACGAAAAAAGTTGGAACAACAATTGGCGAAAAACGGAAAAACAGTCAACAAAAAGAAGAGCAAAAAGCAGAAAGCGGCTGCGGCTGCGGCGGCTGCTGTACGCGCCAAGGACGTAAGGGCGCCAGCTGTGTGTTGTCCTCCGACGCCTGAGTCGCTAGCCCAGGCTGCGGTGTCCGGCGACGAAACCGCTGCCGCCGCGGTTTGCGGAGCGCTTCTCTTCCCATTAATCGAAGCGCACGCCGCGGCAAGTAACTCGCAAACCTGGTTCGAAGCCACGGGGGTGGCGCCGTTTCGGGAGGCGTTTTACGTTGACAGTGGGGGGTTGGGCAGTGGAGATGGCAGTGGTGGCAGTTTAACAACACAGACCGCGGACGTGGCTTGGCAAGAGCTGTTACGCAGGTACTTCCGGGGCGCCGCCGCGTCCATGGCGTCGCCTCCGGAAGGTGGCTTGCTCGGAAGCACGGTTCGCGCCGGCGCGGATATGGGCGAAACCGTGTGCCGGTGGATCACCAGTGGGGGGGGCACGGTATGTTCTACGCAACCGGAAACGGGCACGGTGTTGCCGCCTGCATTAGCGGCTTCGTTAATGGCGGACCTGGAGTTTGTCCCGCGGCCGCCTGCCGCACTCTCCGCGAAAGCAGACGCCGAGGCGCTGTCTATTTGCGAAGCTGAATTGTTCGCGATCGGAGGGGGGGTGTTTGAAGGCAATGACACTACTGATGACACGGAAGAAAAGCAGTCTGCTCGCCGTGCTGAAGCGTTGCGTGTCATTTCCGAGGCGTACGACGCCCCCATCACAAACTCCATCCGCCAGACCATCCGAGTGCTGGCGCATGATCAGCTTCACCGCGCGCCGCAGTTGTCGAAAAAGGCTCAGCGTAACATTGGCGAAACTCAAGCCGCGTCGGTGCCGGAGTATGCTTCGGTGGCGGGCGGCGCCGGGTTCGTGTTGGCGGCCCGATCGCGATTTCCCAGAGTCACGGACTACGAAGTCATAGACGCTAGAGCATCAGCTGGTGTCTACGCGGTGTCTACGTTGACCTCAGGCCAAACCTCAGACTGTTTGCTCACTGAAAATGCGGCTGAATGCGGCGAGTTTCTCAAAACAGCGGGGGCTGATAAAAGCACGCCGCGAGTCGTTGCCCAAAAAATCGAAAAAGCCTGGAAGCGAGGCCAACCCGAGAACGACTTTCCTGAGGTTGCTGAGGATGCTATTGATAGCGGCACTGCTATGGACACTGACGAGGCTGACGTAAAAGATGAACCTGAGCAAAAACGGGGTGTGGGTCGCCCCAGACTCCACCCGTTACCCGAGGAGCCCGCCGCCCCCGAGTACGTCACGATTAACGGCGGAACGTACACGTTGTTTGGAAGTAAAAAATCCTCGTTACCGAAAGTCGCCTGGGACGACGGTTGCCTTTGTTGCGGCGGCGATACGTTCGGCGGGATGGTGGTTTTGCTGTGCGAGGAATGCGACGGGGAGTACCACGCTCAGTGCCTCAACCCACAGTTGAGGGACGTGCCGGACGATGACTGGTTCTGCCCGAGCTGTGTCCGGAGGAAAGGGGAAGGTGATGATGATGTCAAACAGAAACACTCATCCCCTTCACCTTTACGCGCGCTTGAGGGTACGCGCTTGGAGATCGAGACGAGCGGCGACGTGACGGTAGGAGTCAAGGGCTCCACGCGCGCGCGTACCACGCAAGCCAAACGCAACCTATACTTTGCAGAAATGTTGACGAACAAAGGAGGCTGGGCCGGTATCACGCCCGGTGATCGTTTAGAAATCATGAAGGAACTGACGTGGCACTTGTTGGAGTGTTCCACTCTTCGCGCTTCTCTCGACGAATCCGAAAAACGCGCAAACGAAGCGAGGGACAATTTACGACGACACGTAAGGGACTGGCCGTCGTACCGGAAGCACGGCATTTCGCAGGCTGAGGCGAGCGTGATTGTGGCCAATGCACGTTTAGTGGCGGAACAGAAAGAGGAAGAATTAGAAGCCATCGACCTCGCGGAGAAGGCCAGGAAGAAAGCTGAGCGAGATTTAAAGGCGGCGGAGCAGGCGGCGAGCGGCGAGAACAAGGACGACAAGGACGACGACGAAAAAGGGGACGAGGAGATGGAAGATCCGAAGGAGGATGAAGAGATGGAAGAGGAGGAGGACGGTAAAGACGAGAAGGATGGCGAGGATACTAAAGACTCAAAAAAGAAAAAAGGTGCCCCGCTGAAGAGCTACCGCGTGCGCATGGCCGCTGCAGAGGCTGCTCGCGTATGCTTAAGAACAATCCCCGAAGACGAAGGACGCGCGCGGTGGCAAGCCAAGTGGCACGAGCTCGAGTCCGCGCTGCGCTCCGTAGATTCAAGGACCGAAACCATCGGGGTTGACCGCAAAGGCGAAACGTACTGGCTCGTGGGTGACTGGGGTTTGCTGGTGACACAGGCGAACGGTGGTGATGCCGGGGCGGTGGCGACGAAACCCCTGGGACCTGGGACTGCGCCGGGCAAGAAACCCGGTCCCAAGAAACGCAAACGCAAAGACGCTTCGGGAAATAAAAATGAGGACGACGATAAACCTGACGAGGACGAGGACGACGTCTCGGATGACGAAAAGGAAAAGCCCGATGACGGTGAAGCTGAAGCGAAAGCGTCTGCAGCACTTCTTTCTGTCAATGCTAAACCCCAACTGTCTGGTGGAGGGAAGGACGTCAACGAACGTCCCTGGGGTCTATACAGCGACGCTTCAGAGATTCGATCGTTAATAAAAAAACTGGACAGTGACGGTCGGTTTGAACAGAGTTTGTGGACGCAACTGGAACGCCGGTTCGGCGCTGTGGTGTTTCAGAACGGTGACTCAGGAAACGATGAGTTAAATGATGAGGAAACAAACGAAAAGGACGTGTCTGACTCGGAGGGTTCTGGAGGTGAAACGGAGGCGGAGGAGGAGGTGGACGAGGCGAAGGATGACCACCCTCAGGCAACCTTAGTTCCTGTCGCTGATCTGGTGGTGGTTCCCGAGGCGCCCAAGTCTATGTGGAAGAAACTGGCAGGATCGGCTGGTAAGTTGGAAGGCGTAGCAACTGAAGGCAGTACTGATACGTCCACTAAGACTGACCCCTCTACTGTTGCCCAGCGCACGATGGACCAAATTAAGACCCTTCTTCTTTCCTTTGACGGCTCGATTCCAAGCTCCCAAAACGCGCAAGGCGGCGAGCTGGGCCAAATCGCAGGGTACACGAAAACCGGCGGGTGTCAGAAAAGACGCGAAGCGTGGCGGGTAATGGTGAAACAGGCTAAAACCCCTGTGCACCTCGCGATGGCCTTGTGCCTCCTAGAGCACGGTTTACGCCGAGAGTGTTTCAAGCCCGAGTGGTTGCTTTGGAGTTCGCCAGCCCCTGCGTTGAGGATCGCCGCGTGTTCCGACCAGGTTGCCGCGGCGTCGTCCGTGTTGCTCCGCGCGAAGACGCTGCGCAGAGCTGTGCACTGGTCGAACACAAAGAAGACTTCTGGAGCTCAGAAAAATACGCAAGCGACGGATTCGCCGCCGGTGATGAGGTTGTCGCGTGAAGAGAGGGCGAAGCAGCGCGCGGACGCCACGGCGGCGGCAGACATCGCCGCCGCGATCGCCGCGTCGACGCGAGACGCGAAGAAAGAATGAGTCAAGGGACTGATTGATAGGAAATGATTTGATAGAAAAGAAGTCGCGCATTACACGACGGAATGAAACACGATATCAGATACCCACACACTCCTCCTACCTACCTCGCCCAGCTCGTTTTTGCGCCCATCCCCCCGAAGCCATGCGTTTTGTAGTGCTGGTACCGCTCGTGTTCCGGTACGCGCTGGCCTTTGATCCGGTCCTCAGGCGACACGACGTTCGAGTTCGAGTCCATCGCTGACTGATACGCCCTGACTCGGGCGACGCCGCGTCTCCCCGCTTCCGCCAGCTCGTGCCACGGCGACATTCCCACGCCGTCCACGAGAGGCTCACCAGTTTTCAAATCAGCCAGCAACGCGCGCGCCTGTGCTAAACTCCGAGCGGGACTTGAGTTGCTTTGATCCGGTGATGCGACGTTTTTGTGTGACGCGTCGTTCACCTTTGACCTCGACGGCGACGGCGAGGATCGCTCTACAGACGGGCGCGCTTGTTTTGTTTTAGCGGGCGACGATCGCGCTGAGGACGGTGAGCCCATTTTCGACAGCGACCCCATCAGCGGCGGCCGCACCGGCTTTTGCGGCGACGGCGCTGGCGAGGCTTTGAACTTCGGGAAGCTGTTTAAGGGGGCGGAGGCTTGTTTTAAGCGCCCCAAGCGTTCTCTTGTCGCGATTTGCTTGCGCTGCTCCGCAGCCTCCGCGGCGGCTAACGACTTCTTCGTGGGACGCGGCCCGACGAAGTTTTTGGAAACGCGGATCTGTGTTTTTTCTGTCTCTCTTTTTTCCGTCTCGCCAAGCGCCTCGCGTTGCCTCTGCCGCCTGTTAGCCACCTCTAACTGGAACAAACCCTTGTCCGTTTTGTTCATCTCGCCGCAGAACCGCGAGTGCGCGTTCGTGAACGAAACGTCGAACGAGTTGGGGTCATATCTTTTAACCGGTTTCGAGACACTCTTTTTTGCCGCGCGTTTCGAAAAAGAAGCGTCTGAAAATTTCTCAGAGTATTTCGCATCCCCTCCCTCGTCGTCGCTCTGTTCGTCAACACCGCCCTCCACCTGCCGCTTGGCCTGCGCCCGGACTGCGGCTCGGACCATGGCGTCCTGCGCTCTTTGTGATACGACGATTCGACCAGCACGACCGTTTTTGGTTTCGGTTTGACCAACCCAATTTCGCCGTGACCCGGCGGCGCCTGAAAACGCAAGCGCTCGTTGAACCGCGTCGGAGGAATGTACGGATTTCGGCTGAGACTGTTTGCCCATAGGTTTCGGTTTTGTCTCCACCACCCCTACTGCTGCGAACGCTTTAGCAGCCTTTTTCCGTCCCTCCCGCAACCGAACCTTCGCCTCCGCGGCGTCGAACAAAAACGCGTCGTGTTCCGAGATCAACACGCGCTGAGGCTTCCCGAGAGACGGGGGGGTTTTCGATTTATTTTTTGGGGAAGTTTCCGATTTTTCACACCTCTCTTCCCTCCGCGCTCGGTCCATCAAATCCAGGGTCGGCGTCGCCGGTAACCTCCCTATACTATTAACGGAAGGGTCCGAGTTAAAGTCGTGTCTGGGTATTTTAGATGTCACGCGCGTGGGAGTTGGCGGCAGTCCAACAGGAGGAATTGTTGAGTTATAACTCAAGTCCCTCGCTCGTCCCTCGAAATACTCCACGCGCTGCGCCACGGCGACCCGGACGGAAGTCGACGCCGCTCGCGCCGCCGCCGTCGTCGCCGCCGCCGCGGCTCTCATCGCG
>TARA_B110000977_G_scaffold120651_1_pt1 | contig 32808 bp, 23 predicted proteins | sample TARA_B110000977 | Tara Oceans TARA_B110000977 (sample SAMEA4397798) | marine metagenome | biome: Polar Biome; feature: [SRF] surface water layer (ENVO:00010504); material: water (ENVO:00002006), including particulate matter (ENVO:01000060) such as... | depth 5 m | reverse complement strand
GCTCGACACGGCTGCAACCTTTGCGTTGCTTTCAAAACACCCCACTGACCCATCGATACCTGAAACTACCTATCAATGACCCTTCAAACCCTAACCACAGGCTGCGCAGCGAGGCGACCCTTCCATAATCAAGGCTTTAGTAAAAGACTTGGGGTGCGACATAAATTGTAAAGACAAAGACGGCGTGACGCCGTTGATGAGCGCGTGCGACTACGCGCGGGACGGGGCAGTTCGCGAGTTGTTAACCCTGGGCGCAGACTGGACGTTGTCGAAGAAGGACGATAACACACGGGCGGTGCACCGAGCGGCGAGTTCTGCGTTATCCTCAGGACCTGCCAGTGACCCCAACTCCATCGCCGCTGCGAACTGCGTGGAGACGTTGATCGACGCCGACGTCGGAAAGTTCGGCAAGGGCGATTACTCGAAAACAATCGATCGACCCAGCGACATTGGCACGCCGTTTTTGTGTGCCTGCGCCCGAGGTGCTGAATTAACCATAACAATGCTCGCAAAAAGAGGGTGTAACACCCATGTAACCACCCCCGCGAACGTTGGGGCGGTTACGTTGGCCACGAGTAGTGGCGTACCGGGCGCGTTGAAGGCGTGCTTAGCGAGTAACGCGCCGACAGATTTAAGGCCGCCCGGCGGGATGACCGCGTTGCATGTTGCGGCGAGTCATCCCAATTGCGCTGAAGTGAGTCTATCACTAGTTGAGCTTTTATTGCAACGCGGTGCCGATGCAAATGCTTTGGACGGCGAGGGCATGAAAGCCATCCACGCCGCCGCGTGTGTTGGTAGGGTGGACGTGGTGGAGGCGTTGGTGAATGTGACGACCCCCGATGACGGAATTTCCAAAAAAGATTGGACCGTTTCCGCAGCGCAAAAAGCGGCGCAGGAAAAGATGAAACATATCTACGAGAAGCATGGGGACAAGAGTATGACTGCTTCCCATACAAAACCAGCATACAAAGCCCCCACGAACGAACCCAAGTACGTCCCCACTGGAATAATTAACCAAGAAATCGCTGGCTTAAAAAAAAGAGAAGGCGACGAAGCGTTCGTCAAGGGCGACGATGCATCGGCCTTGAAAGCGTACGACGAAGCGATCGCAAACGACGATACGAATGCGAAAGTGTTTGCGAACAGAGCCGCGGTGAAACTGCGAATGAAAGGAACCACTGAAGGTGTTGCTTTTGAATCTTTGGAAAGTGCCAGGGTGGATGCTCGAATCGCAAGGACACTAGACCCTAATTACATTAAAGCATGGTACCGCGAGGGCATCGCGTTGACGGAATTGAACGATTACGAATCCGCCGCGCTTGCTTTTTTCGAAGGCATGCAAATCGATGGTGACAACGCGGATCTCAAAAAAGGGTTCGACGCCGCGATCAAAAAGGGAAGAGAGGCGAACATGAAGAAATAGAGAGATTAATGTGAGTGTCTATTCAGTCAAAAGTAACGTGTTGAGTCAGGAGATGGGGCGTTAGTCTTTCTTGAGTATGCATTACTTTCTTCTTTCTGCTTTTTGCAGCAATTTCCATCGTCGAAGCGTGTTTCGAAGATGACGAAACGCGAAACGCATTGCCAGTTGTCGTTTCGTGGTTTCGTCACGACACTATCCACTCAACTATGCGCGCTGTTCACGCCACCCCCGTGGTGACTGCGGTCGCGCATGTCACCCCCACGTCTTGCACCCGGTCCAGGCCCACGCGCACGACACGCACCAACGCCCTCCCTCCCACCCAGACCATCGCGTACGCCCCCGAGTACGGCGATCCCATATTCGACGAAGAGACGCGTCAAGCTTTCAACTCGGGTGAAGAGTTTGTGGCCGATGTAGAGCAAGCCCGTGTGCTTTGGGACGACGGGTGGGACGTGTTGGACGTCAGGGTGGACCACGAAATCGAGCACTTCGGGAAGTTCCCCAACCCGCCTGCTGGCACGATTGGGGGTATCAACGAGACGATCGTCGTGAGCGGGCCACACAAGGTTCGAGAGATTCAGCTCATCACATCGTCTGGCTACCGCTTCGACCCCGCCGCGAACGACAAGGTGTTCAAGAACCAGGAGAAGAACGGGGACTTTATGAACCAGGTTCAGGCGCAATTTCCTGATAAAGAGAACGCGAAGATTATCGTGAGCTGTTCCGATGGCAGACAGCGAGCCGTTTATGTCCTAGAAGCTCTTGAAGAGGCGGGCTACAAACATCTTGTCTTGTTACAAGGAGGGTTTACGCTTTACAACAGGCACTGGACGTTCAAACTCAACCGCCGCCTTCCCAACGGTACCTTCAAAACTGATTGGAACGCGCCTGGCGATATCCAAGGCCTTGGCCAAGCCAACCCGGAGGTTGCAAACTTTGGCGATGCGATTCAATACGGGTCCTGGGTCGATGAAGTGGACTGGAAGTCGAAGCTGTAGAGGGTTGATTGATTTTTGAGAAATTTTCGTGTTGTTATCGTAAAGATAATCTTTACATCAACGCTATCAACTCTCTATCAACTCGCATACAACCCTGCAATTAAATAAGCTCCGAGGCGTAGTCCCACGCCGGTTTAGGTGCGGTTTTTGGTTTCATCTCAGTCTCCGTCTCGGACATCGGGACTAAATTCTCACTCACCACGACTTCGCTCACGCCGTGATCGAACGATTCATGCAACTCAACATCCTCATCCTCACCCGAGTCCACCCATTTGTCATCCTCCGCACCTCTACTATCCCCCCTCTCCTCCGCGAACCGCTTCTTCTCCAGCAACACCGCATCCATAGCCTCCTGGTCCAGGTCGTTCCGCCGAGTGAAGTGGTACGGGCCGTGCTCGTGGACGCCGAAGGAGACGTCGGAGGACGAGGAGGGCGAGGCGAGACTTTCAGTCATTTCATTTTTTTCGTCGCTCTCGTGTCGCATCGCGAGAGCGTCCTTCCCAGTTTTCTCGGGCTTAGGGTTTATATGGGTATTTAGAGTAGTAGTAGCACCACATTCTTCCTCATCGATACCATCACCTCTCAATTCTCTTTCAGCATCCACGGCTTTGATCTGCTCAAGAAGAATGTCGACGTCGCGCTTGACGGTTGATTTCGATTTTGCATATTCGTCCTCGAGTTTTCCCGAAGTCCAGCTCACCCGAACGTGCGCCGAGAAACACACCGTACACAGGTTGAACGCCCTTTGTATTTGCTCCTGGAACGCTGGACCTACTTCAAGGGACTCCAGGCTTACTCTTCGCTCGCACGTTTTGCAGGCGTACAAACGGCCTAAACAGTGCAGCCCACACCCGCCACACCTCGGGGGTTCACCGTGCGGCGTGCGGTCAATCTCTCCATCCGCGAAACCGAGTGCGTGCTCAACCTTTTGACCAAACGTCACCGCGCGTCGCGATTGCTTTGGCTTGCTTGGTTTAGGGGAATCACTGGACCGAGGCGATCCGCTCACGCCTTGGGAGTCGGAGCTCACCCTCGTGCGCTTCAGCGCGCCGACCAGAGCGGCGGTCGGCATCGCGCGGTGCCAAGTGCCAAGCGCGTGCGATGGATAAAACCGTGTGCCAACCGCCAGGTGGCTCGAGATTCGCGCGCGCGATCTCGAAAACGAGTGACCAGCAAGAGACGGCACTCTGAGCAATTTTTGGGATAGCGTCGCGACGACCATATTCACCGCTTCAAACCCATCTCTCATCTCACGTCGCGCGATGGCCTCGTCGAGTCTCGCCACCGTGCGATGTGTCGCGCCCACGCAGGTTCGATCCCGGTTGAGCACCCAGAACGCGCGGCAGACTAAATACGCACTTACGCGATCGCAGAAAAGATCGTCGAACCGCCGCCAGAAGTCATCTTTTCGCAACCACGCATCTGCCGATGACTCATCTTCCGAGAGTTCCAACGATTTGACTACCGGGTTAGCACACGATGAGTACTTGCGTTCCGTCGCCGCGACCCCCCCCCCGGCTGAGCTCGGGGCGTTAATAGCCGTGCTCCAGGCGCAAGGCGCCACCCCGGTACTTCCATCGGAACGAGAAGGCTTGCACCCCTTGTGCATCCCGTTGGCGAGAAACAGCGACGAGTCAGTTACGTGCTTGAAACTCAACGTAGAGGACACCGCGATCGAAGTAGTGAACGCGGTTGACGGTGTGCACCTCAGTTTACTATCAAAAAACTGCAAGGAGTACGTGGTGAAGGCGATGGTGGTGGAGGAGGCGGAGGCGAATGAGAATGGTGACGATAAATCTGACGCAATCATCGCTACTGCTGCCGGCGCCATAGGCGCAAGTCTGTACGAACCCGGCGCGTTCACCACCCTGGGCAAGGACATCCCTACCTACCTAACCTTAAGAGTAGGCAAGTTCCCGGAACAGATGGAGCAGTTAACTCAGAAACACTTGAGTAAATCCCCGAGTGATGAGATGTCAGCCTTCGTGACGTGCGACTTGTACAAATCGACGTTCGGGTTTTGGGGGCGGCCGCACTGGTATTTGTCGAACATCTATGAGCGATTAGACAGGAAGGAAGAGAGCAGGGACTGTGCACGGTTTGCTCTTACCGACTGTGAGTGGTCAACCTTGGGGTCTGTGGAAGACTTGAACGAGTGCTTGGAGCGATCTGGATGGAGTGGGAAGACTGTGGATGAAGTGAAGGAAATTATCGATACGCGACGCGGACCGAACAGGGACGCGTTCGACGGCCCGAAAACAGACGCGCAGGTTGCTGAGGAATTGGCTTTGACTTTGCTTGATAAGGTGGCTTTTGGCGAGCTATCAACGAAAGAAGTCATTCAGCGGTTGGCGGAGTGTTACTCAACCGCGGAGAAGCCTGGGTTGGCGAAGCTGGTCATGTCGGCGTATTCGTTGTGAGGGTTTTATTTAGGCATAATTTATCGTCTCTTTGTATGTCTTTGTTCTCTTTATCTCTACGTCAATCTCTTCGCACCGTAAACTTTGTTCACTTGTCGAAGCCGAAGTAGCCTTGGATGGAGAAGGGTTCTGGTTTGATTTCGGGTTCTTGCTTGATATTGGGCTCTTGTTTGATCTCGGGCTTGGGCTTGATCTCTGGCAAACTCTTTGGCTTGCGCTTGACACGCTTTGCACGCAGCACAGTTCCGATTGAGCTTCCCGTGGGGGCAGGGGTTGCATACCGCGCAGTGGTGTTTCAGCTTACCGTGAGGGCAGGGGGTGCACATCGTCCAGTTCTTTTTCAGCTTCCTGTGAGGGCAGGGGCTGCACACAGCACAGCGGTATTTCACTTTGCCGTGTGTGCAGGGGCTGAATACCACGCAGCCCTGTTTTAGCTTGCCGTGAGGGCAGCCAGTGCACACCTTGCAGTTGTCTTTCCGCTTACCGTGAGGACACGGGTCGCAGTCCGCGCAGTGGTATTTTTGTTTCCCGTGCAAGCATCGCTTTTGTATGAGACTCATCGTTCGTTCCAAGCCACCCCCGCGCACCTCTCTGTGCGGTTGTCCCGCGAAGAGAGGGTCGTTGCTTTGTTCTGGGGAAAGTCGTGGCTTTTGTGTTTTCGCCGAGAAAAGTTCGAGCTGTCGTGGCGCACAAAAACATTTCAAATCTCTCCAGACCGAGGCGCGCGGCGCTGTGTGGGTTTGGAGTTCGCGGCATTTCCGAGGCGGATTAGGAGGCGGACGACGACGTCATGGAAACCGTACGCCATCACGAGGTTGCAGAAGTCGAAGCGGCGGAGCCTCGTGCATCGGGTGGTCCGATGGATGACGAGACCGAGTTTGTAGACGACGACGCGCCTGCCGATCGAGCGGCCGTCGAGGCCGGGAACGACGACGCGTTAGACACTGCTGAGCCACAAGCCACCCCCCCCTACCCGAATGCATTCGATAGACTAGCCAGCGGAACGCAAGCCACCACGGCGGGTAGACACGGTAAAGGTGGCACGAAGGGGGCAGGAACGCAAGAACTAGATGACGAGAATATGGTGCTCGACGTTGGCAAAAACAATAACCAAGCATCCCACCGAGGTCCCCCCCCCGACGACGCCGTGTCCTGTTCCGTCTGCCTCGAGCCCTGTTCTATAAACGGCACTCACCAGGTCACTTCTCTACACTGCGGGCACGTTTTCGGCCACGACTGTATTTACCAATGGCTGGATCGAAAGAAGAAGGGAAACGGCGGCAAGTGTCCGCAGTGCGGGCAGAAGGCTAGTGTGAAAGATTTGAGGAAACTGTTCGTTCCAAACTTTCACGCGTTTGTTGATATTGACGAAGTGGAACAGTTGAAGCAGCAACTATCACACGAGAAAGCCAACAGGGTGAACGCCGAGATGACCGCGATTTCAGTCAGTAGGAGGTTGATCAAGGTCGAGAAGGAATTATCGGATTCAATTGAAAATGTAAAAACGCTGGAAGCTGAATTAGACGCCGCGCGAAAAGAGCTGAAGAACGTACGTATACAAAGCAGCGCGAGCGGCGACACTAACACTGTAGCGCCGCTTTTTCGAAGCAATAAGCGTCAGAAGCAACACGAACCTCAACTTGAAAAGGAAAACGTAAACTCGCTTCGAAACTTGATGGAACCCAGCGGGCGCAAAAATATCGGCTCCCGTGCGACTGATGATGACGACCGCGAAGACTCGGCGACGTGGAAGAAACGAATCGCGCTCGAGTCACGCACTGAACATTACAAAACCGGAAAGTTCGTCCCAAGAGCCGCCCCAAAACTCCAAAACGCAAAGGCGTTTGACATCAACCAGTACATCGCTGCAGTTGGAGAGCGAGCTGATGCGTCGTTAAACGCAAAGAGCTTCCTCACGAAAATGAGTCTTAGAAATGTCAACTCAAAAATTCGCGTACAGTTACCGAACGGAACCGGGAACGTTAGGGACGTCCGGTTGAGTAACGGCGGGACTTCCAATTTAACCGGTAATTCCAACGATTCATATTCCGACCGAACGTTAGCGTTGTGCGCGACTTTGGGAAAAAAACTGTTAGTCGTTGATTGCCAGCGCGATCACGTTGCGTGTAAGTTGGAGTTACCGCGGGAAGCGTGGAGTTGTGCCTGGGGAGGGTGGAGCACTTACGGCGAGAATACCACTGGGAGTGGGAACGCGACTGTAGCGCTTCCTGGAGGTGACTTTAAGCTTGCGCCATCTGCGGCTAATGACGCAAACTCGCAGGATCCGTCAGGGAATAGCAATTTGTGCTCCGTCGGTCTGGCCAACGGAGAGGTGCTCATGTACGATTTGCGAAACGTTTCCACTTTTGTTGCAAGAATTGCACCTCCGGAGGTTTGGCCGGGTAACTCGTCGTTGTCGGAGCTGAAGCCAGTACACTCCGTGATTCCTCTAAGCAGAGAAGACGGCGGGGGGTTACTTTTCGGGAACCTTAACGGGGCGCGGTATTGGAGACACGCGGACGCTTCTACATCTTCACAACTCACTTTTGATAATTCAATTGCCGGCGTGTGCGGGGAGGGCGGACACACCTCAGCGCCTGACAAAGATGCCTCCGGCATAATTACTAAACTACCGTACGTGAACACATGCGAATCCGCGTTAGCGTACCACCCTGGTTCGAAAACCCTAGTCGCGACGATGAGGTACCCCTTCCACGGTTTCACGTATGGGACGCATACAGTTCTAACGGAGTGGTCTGTGCCAAACCATGGGAACCCTGATTCCGTCAGCACGAAAGACACGGATCATTTTCTTTGGACCAGCGCTCCGTCACAGTTTGTCACACAACGAAGAGTCTCGACGACTCGCATAGCGCTGACAGGGTCACGTCACAAAAGTTCATTGCCTGGTTTGATCGCGTGCGGGTCGTCCGGCGAAGGCAACGCGCCCGCGCACGTTACTTTAACAGACGCGCTTTCTGGGGAAATCGTGTCTACACACGAGCATGGAGGGTCCGGGTCGATCGACGACGTCCGGGGATGGTGCGGGGATGGAGTGGGACAGTTGGAGGTGCTCGCGAGTCTGTCTGGGGATGCGATGACTGTGTTTTCCTGGGACCAATGAAGGTAGGTGTGGACGATTTGGGTTGGGGAGTAGGGGTAGTCGCTTGATAGCGTATATTTGGCAAAACAAATTTAGGTTTAAAAAGAGTGCTTGCTTTCCGCTTTCTCACCTTCCCACACACGCCAGGTGCGCTCCTCCCATGTCGCACCGCGCGTGTGTCATGTCGCATCATGCGTCTCCGCAATCGCCCACGCTTACGCCTCTCCGTGACCGAACCCCGGGCACGCCTGGTAGCAGCGGCTTACCCGCGTCGCTGCTTCGTTTCGTTGCGCGGGACTCTCCCGCCAGCGTCATATTTGAAAAGACGAGCCGTTCGTGGGACGACGTGCGGTCGGCGCTCGGGTTGCGACACGGAGGACCGCCGCCTGGAGTGTTCCAATCGGTACGAACATCACCGCAGTGCAGCACCGCGTCGTGCGACGGTTGGACGGACGAAGAGGAGGAGGCGAACAGCGCGGAGAGCGTACGTCACGACGGTTCTGAGTTTCAAGAGCAAAGCGACGACGTGTGCTTTCGTCTTGACCGCGCGCTTCTACACGCGCTTCGGTCTCGACTCAGCACGATGGAGGTTGACGTTGACGTCGTTGCGCAACGTGTGACAAATCTCGAGCGGTGGAGGGAGGACATCGAGGACTACGACGTGAACGTTGATGACTTTGAGGACGACGACCAAACAACACACTCAATTCCGGAAAAGTCAAAAGGGTCACACGTGACGTCGTCTTTTTCTCCTCCTCAGAAAACAACGTCTCCTCAGTCCCAAGCCATCCAGGCTAAAAAAACGCGGGTCAGTCTTCGGGCTACGTCATCAACATCTCAAGGAATGACGTACAGCTCGTTGTTACCTGGTTACTCGCAATCGGACCCTGACGGCTCGCGTAGGGCACGCGCTATTCGCTTACTGCACCCGTCCCCTCCCGACTCGCCGAGCGAAGGCGAAACCAAAGGCGAATTCTTTGAAAGCATCGTCGAGCGGTACCAAGCCAGAGGCGGTTACGAAAGTGGCGTCGAGGATGATTTAGATGACCGCGGGTTTAGAGTTGAATCCCCAGTTGGGTCCTCGGTGTTCAGCGAAAGCGTTCAGTCTACAGCGAGTAGTGCGACGTTGTCGTGGGAACTTGACGAGTCAAATATACGCGGCACTGCATCCACGCCACCCGAAATGTGGCAGCAGTTGATTCACGATATTCAAGACGTTAGAATTGAGGTGGCAAACTTGAAAAGGCAACAGTTCTTTGCTGCGACGCACTCGGCGTGAGGAAAGATGACGTACAGAGGTTCTAAAACATTGTCTTTCACAACTAGCTACATAAGAAAAGAAAACTACTTGTTCAGCGATATGGTTTTCTATACTTTCTTCTTCGGTTGCAGTACCGCTGCTCTGGGTAGTCCCACATCCGCCACGATTTGCCCCAGAAACACGGGTTCGCCCGGGAACGCATCAGACATATCAGCGTCCCCATTTTCAACATACTCGTTTCCCATAGGAGTATCTTTGTCAAACTCACCCGCCGTGTCGCGCCGTCGAAGCTCTTTAAACGCCTTTTTATCGAAATAAGGTAAATTCGTTTTTGGGTCTCTGTATTTTGCAACTTTTCCAGTAATTGCACACCTAGCAGTCTCCGGGGTTTTCGGCCTCGGCGCGCCTAGCGGATACGGAAGCTGCGCACCGTGTCTCAACTCTAACGTAACCGTGGATTCACCAGTGCTTGTATCCTTCACGGATCGCTTCCGAATCGCCGGCGTGACGTTAACCTTTTTAACGCGTTCCGCTTTCTTCAAAGTTGCCTCCTCCGCGTTCAACAGCCGCTGTAAATCTGCCAAATTCGAAATCTCAGTCACCGCGGCTTCCGCTAAGATTTCGGCCTGCGTCAATTGCCGTGGCGGCTCTACGTTTACAGGGCGTTTCGGACCCGGTCTTGACTTGGCAGCTTCCCTCGCCTCTTCGCTCCTTTTCAAAGTCGCCTGCACGCCGCTTCGCTTTGAAGTGCGAAGACCGCCATCATCCAAGCCACTTTGAAAGTCCCCTATGGATTGTTTCGAGTCTATCAAAGCAGGGTCAACCTTTGGTTTCAATGATTTCGCTCTTTGTTGCGGCGCTGCCTTGCGTTCGGGGGCTTTCAGCGCGGGGCGGCGTCGTTCCTTTGCCACCGCGACTTCCTCTTCATCGGAAGAACTCTCATCGTCGTTGAAATCATCATCGAAAACATCCGCCTCTTCGCTTTCACTGACGTACTTCTCATCTTCACTCTCTTCAGCAAAAGCATCCTGGTTCCAGAACTCCTCGTCCGCGGAGTCCTCATCCTCCAGAAGCTTGTTCATGCGCAAGCCGCGCGTGGAACGCTTGGGGAGAGATTGGGACGCCATGGTGGCAGATTTTCCACAAAAAAGCGGGTGAATCAAGCGTAGATCTATACTCCTGTCAACCCTAAACCTGCACGCAGTCACCTAAACGAGCTACGCGACACTTCTCGCAGTGTTTGCGTGGAACCTGAGAGTCACGCAACACGTCGCGTAGGGACGTCAGCCCCCTGCGCGCGGGAGACTGCGAACCCTCACATATTTGACTCCGGTTTCGATGCCAAACCCACCCGCGTGTGCGGGAGTCATAAGCAAAACTTCATAGGCGGCGGCGGCGGTCTGTCTTCACCACTGCGCGGGACACAGTCGTGTGCAAAATGGAAGATGCGTCCACGCACGTGCACAGCGTCGGTGCGAAGCCGCGTATTCTGCGCGCCCTGCCTGGTTTGCTTTCCGAGGCGAGGTTAGGGTCGGGCGGCGATGTCTCATCGGTCGAGGCGGCGGTGGCGAATCACTGCTTGCTTTGTGAAACTTTTGCCGATGGGAGCAACGCATCTTCGCACCACGCTGCTGCGATAGATGCGTACCTTAAGCACGTTGAGTCCTTGGTTGTTCCTCACGCCAGTTCTTCCTCAAAAACAGCAGGCTCCAACCTGTTAAAACAAGCCGCGAAGGAGTGTGGCCCGAAGCGATTCGTCGCGTCGCTTAGCAGATGGGGCATTGCTTTAGGCAAGCTCGCGGATGGAAAAGACGTGGACGGCGCACCATCTACTTCCGCACTCAACGCAATGCAAGCTTTAGTTCAAATCATAACACGCGCCAGCGCGATGATGGACGTCCCTGGTGTACGCAAGGAAACCGCGCAAATCGCGCAGAAAGCGTGCGCGGTGGCGGTGCGATGGCTAGATGAATGCGACGGCAAAGACAATTTGTTAACGGCACCAACTCACCTCGCCGCTTTACACGCGATCAAAGCATGTCTACACGGCCACCCCGCGTCGTTGCGACCCAAGGTTGATGTGTTGGAAAAGGCTTTAGTGAAGGCGTTACTTGCAAGTAGTCGTATGGGCAATGAGTCAGAGACACAAAACACAACCATAGATGCAATCGCGTTTCTGCCTCGAACGGGCGCGTCGCCGTTTCAATCTTCAAATGGTTCGAACGACCCGGTGCAGGCGTTTAGTCAACAAATGCGGAGAGTTCTTTTATTGTTGCACGAATCCTTGGATCACGGCTTGATCGGTATGGAACCTACGCTTGGAGGCTCTTTGGTGAAGCAGCAGCGGGAGAGTTTAGTGCCCACGGGGTCGCAACAACCACCCAAGCTGGGAGGCGAAAACACTTTTGATGATGGTCAAGAAAGAATTGGCGGCGAGAAATCAAAGTACCTTCACCGCGCCGGTTTGCTGTTCCGTGTCATCGCTTGTATGTTGCGCCAGCCGTTCCCCAACACCGCCGCGGTTCCCGTTCCCGCTGATTTGATCCTGGGGGTTACACGAAGAGCTCTCGCGGCGGACGGGAGCGGCGTGTCGCCGGCGCCTGGGTTGCCCGCGACGGCGGCGCCGGCGGAAGCGCTCGCGGCGTTGCCTTCGACGCACGCAGCGGCGATGGACTCGCTTGCTGCGCTTCTTGAGGCAGGCGGAGGGGCGTACATCCGGCTCGCCGGACCAGTGGCGCGTGTGCTGGACCAAGTCCTCCGAGCGGGAGCGGGGACAAATACAAAAGGGAAGGGATCGGACGGGAAATCTTCTGTGCAAAACTCTCAAGGTGCTCGTCCCTCGACGTGCGCGCAGACCAGAGCGGCGGCTTACCGCGTCGCCGCCTGTTGTGCGCGCGCCCTGGGCCCCGCCTGCGCCGCCGGGGAGCTCGCCTCGGTGGTCGTGCCGCATGCGGCGAAGGATGCCGTGCTCGGGTGGGGGACGGGTACCGGGCAAGGTCCTGAGTCATCCAACGGGAATAGCACAAAATCTAAATCCAAAGATACTTCAGGTAACTCTCGCAAGAAGGGCAAGGGAGGGGCGTGGGGCCGCGCTGGCACGGAGGAGATGGATGCGTATTTAGCGTCCGGGGGGTTGGTGGATCAAAGAGGCGGGATCGCGGGCGGAGGTGTTGGACGTAACAGCGATTTCGTTAAACAAAACGCGCTTGATGCGCTGGAGGCGGTTTTAACAAGTGGCGGGGGTATGGTTCCAAACGGATTACGAACTTTAATTGACGCCGCGTGCGCCGAGTCGGCCAGTTTCGCCGTGTGGGCAATCAGTCAGGGAAGCTTGAGTGTCACGAACTCGATCGAATCGAGGTCGAAAGGTGCTTTGGGTCCTAGAAAAGCTGCTTATTCCGCCTTGTTAGCGTCAGTTTTGGCGCCTCGCTCATTTCGAGCCACGAACTTACCTTTAGCGGCGGCGCTGTTCCGAGCGGCTAGAATTGCCGATGTCGAGTTATCAGTAGAAGCGTCTCGAGCCTCGTTAGCGATTGAAGCGGTGTTGCACCCTTCCGCACCCCCAATTCACCCGTCCGCGATCGCGCCACCCAAGGAGAGTATTTTTGGGAGTGGAGGTGACACGAACGATGGCACCAACGCGTTTGGGGGGAACGCGGGGTGGGGCGATGACGACGCGTTTGGGCGAACCACGCCGGCGTGGGGGGACGTTAGTGCTCGACCTGATAAAGAAGAATCACCCGAAAGCGAAGACGAAAGCGAAAAGGAAGATGAAGCGGCACATACGATTGAGGAAGATGCTGAGATACCAACGAAGTGTGGTGCTAAACGAGTAAACGTCCCTGATGCGAAAAGTAAAGAAACAGAAGCGCCTCCGGTGAAAAAGGCAAAGACGGATAAGGGTGGCGACACTGAAAAAACCACTGGGGGAGACGACTTGCCTACTCACGACGAACCCGTGGCTACCTCCGGCCGCGCCTCGCGAACCCGGGGCAAGCCATCTGTACCTATACCGACAACTACGGGCACAAAACCCCCGAAACCGATGACCAAGAAGGAAAAAGCCGCCGCCGCGAAAGCGGCGAAGGAAACGGAAGCGGCGCGTTTGAAGCTCGCGGCGGAAAACGCGGTGCGCGAAAAACTTAATCAAAAATCGAGCGGGGTTGGTTTGGGTCTAGGCTCGGGTAAATCCTCCGTCCAGATGGAGCTCTCCGACGACGACAGCGACGGAGAGCTACCCGAGATAGTTGGATGAGAGATAACCGTAGACTAATTATGAGAGAGTAGATGTTTATAGATACTCAGTAGTGATATTCAGAAGTAGTCTATTCAACGCTCGTCTTTTCCTTTTCCTCGTTCAAATGTTTCTGTGCCGCTAACGAGTAAAAAAAGGTTCCCAGAATCGCCACCGCAGCAGAAACACCCCCTACTACCGTAATAGGGTTCCTCAACACCGCGACCGAGGCGAGAATAATAACCACCCGCTTCACCGCGTTCGCGACTGAAATATCAAGCGGCTGTAGTTCGCCTAACGCTTGGTACGAAGTCTGGTTATAAAGGTGGAACAACAAGCCGCCAACGATGAGGTAAAGGAAAAATGGAGTTGCGACGCCGCCTATTAACGTAATGCCGTTCGTCTGCATTTGGGTTTTTGCGATGGTGTAAGCACTTGGTAGCTTACAGCCTTCCATAATTAAACTGACAGGCAACAGAATTGCCGCGCCTACCACAGACATGGCGCCGTATAGGTTGATACCGCGTAAACCGGTTTGGTCTTGCAGGTCTTTACTTGTGACCGACCTCAACGCGGACGCGACGTTGCTCGCCATGGCGCACAGAAAGCTCGCGAGCGAAAAGTTCAACTCCGTGGTGCTTCCCACCGCGACTCCGCCCACAATAGGAATCATCGTAAGCCACACGAGCTTGCTGTACTTCCGTTTGAAAAATAATGACAGTAGCATGACTGCGACTGCAGGTTCCCCGGCTTTCACGACCTGCATAAACGAAACTGTTCCCAGCGAGTAACTCGCGCAAGCAGTTACGTGCGCGATGAGGTGTAACACGCTGGTGGGGGCTAGTAATTTAAACGTTTGCCAGTTCCACTTGATGGCTGGGGGTTCTAGTGCCTTCAGCTTCCACATCAGTAGCATAAACCCTCCGCCCACGCCTATTTGCACCCAGGAAAGTAACCACGGGTGAGGAAATATCGACAGCGTGCGTTTGTTGATGATGGCGAACACCGCGTTTAGGAAGTACCAGGTACAGATGTAGAACGCGACTCGGAGGGATTTTGAGTTCTCGTTCGTATCGGTTTTGTGCGTGTCATCGTCAAAAGTTGCGGAAATAGAGCTGGAAGCAGCGCACACAGGACCACACATGACGCCTCGTGATGTTTTCGAATGGTGCTTCGATTGCAAACTTTTGGCACCAACCGAAACGGAACATGAATCGTGGCCAATGGACGTCGTGAAAGATCTCCTCAGAACGGTACGAGGTACGCCGTTGGAAACGCGCAGTGGAGAGCACGAGGATCGCGACCTAGCCCTCACATGAAGACCAAGCGCAGGGACCAGACCCAACGCCGCCATCGTGCTCAAAAGTGCACCATGATATTTTGAGTCGCGCGCTTTTTGAGAAAAATATTCTCGTCTTTTTCTTTTCTCGTCGTCAACGTCCACAACCGCTCACTTCTAGAGACGCCCCCCACGGCCCTACCTCACCGGTCGTACCAAATGGCGGACAACAAAGACGCGTTGCGCACGTTAAAAATCAAAATCGGCGTGTTGACGCGTGTGAAGAAGGAACTCGCGATGTACAGGACTGAAGTCACCGCCGAAGGCGCCAAGTTGGAGAAAATGAAAGCGGAGGGGATGGACCCGCATGACATTAAGCAACAGGACCAGGTCCTTGGGGAGTCGTCCATGATGATCGGGGACTGCACGACCAGGATGGAAAACGCGTTTAACGATTTACTGGCGGCGATGGTACGAGTTGGGGTTTAGGGGTTTTGGTCGCTTTACTTGCCAGCAGTCCCTATAAGCTTCGTTTCTCACGTCCTTCACACATCCTTCTCTCGCACGTTTCGTTTCCCATTTCAAACGTTGGGACGAGATGATGTGGTTTGCCGACTTCCGACTTGACCCCCCCTGACCGCCTCCCCACCCCCACACAGGACGAGCACGGCAAGGACTGCGAAGGCACCGAGGAAGCGACTGCGGCGCAAATTATCCTGGACGAGGTGGAACCGCTGATTGAGGGGTAGATTTGGGTCGCGTTAGATTTCGAAGTGCCGTCTGGTGAACAGAAAATTCGAGCTGAACATTTTTCATTTACAACGCGAATGTCACAATCACTACCTACCTACCTACCCCAGTTATTCGACCCTTCTTTCCGTATGGGCAATGAAGGTCCTTTGTTTGAATCTCTGTGTGTCGTCACTATTGGTATTTTATGATGGCCATCAATTTTTCTTGCAGGCGCCCCGATGCCAAGCTCTGCCGCCAGCCGGTCTCGAGCTTTCTGCGCCGCTAGAAGCGATGCATCTCCATCGTCGCCGCCGCCTTCATCCCCCGCCCCCCCACCGCTCGTGGCGAGCTCCGCGAGTTCCATTTTCAACTCCACGGCGGCTCCTTTCTGGTCCAATAACTCAGCAGCACTGACTCTCTTGTGCCAGTTGTAAAACACGATTCCTAAAACGACAAAAACCATGCCTATAAAATTCTGCGCTCCGAACGTATCTTTCATCACGAGCACGGCGACGAAAACGGTGAAGACATCCTTCCCCGTGCCGATAACGCTGACCGTCATCGCGCTCGTTTCCTTCACCAACTCGAACTCAGCCATGCTCATGCACAGCGCCATGGTGGCGCCGAACAAGGTGATGAGTAAATCGATGAGTAAATCGAGCGGAGAGCTAAGCCAATCGGAGCCGGGTAGCGTGGCCCACCATTTCTCCTTCGCAGTCGAAAATATAAACACAATCAGACTCATCACCGGCATCATCACGCTCAACATCACGGGCGGGTGGTGCATGCCGTGGGATTTACGCAGAGAGGAGTTACTCGTGTTGGTACTGGTAGTAACTCGGGCACTCCCTTTATTCCCTCCACTCGCAACGTGTAAGACTTTCTGACTCAATACCCACCGGACGCCTGAGGCGGCTGCTGCTAAAAAACACAACGCTGCACCTAATGCGTTGTATTGCGTTTCGCCTCTGACGACTAAAACTTCACCCAAACACAGAATCAAAACACACATTGTAAGGCGTAGACTCACCGGCTCAACTCTCATAATGAACGCGGAGAATAGCAGGAAAATAATTGAAGAAGTTTTGGCCAGGGTATAAAAACTCACAGTGACGTAGACTAGGCTCAAATTGCTCAAGCCGATGTCGAGCCCCATCGCGATCCCAACCGGCGCCACGCGAAGTAAATACGTTGTCCAGTTGATTTGCCGTTTAGGCTTTAAACTAGGCACTACATATTCCAACAACAGTTTCGCTAAAAGCCACTGCATGAAGAATTGCACGGAAGTCAACAACAACGGCGCCGGAAACCCTCCTTTCCGCTGGCCAAACAGAGTTTTGTTGTACAGCGCTAACGACGTCGACAACCCGAACCAAGCCACCACCAAAAACGAACACTTCAAAAGCTTCGTGTTGGACGAGGAGGTGTTGAGCAGGGAATGCCAGGAGTGGGTTGAGTGTGGGGAGTGTGTGCCAGTGCCATTGCCATGACCGTCGAATCCACCCGCATCCACGAGCTCATCCTCGCTGCTGTCGTCGGAATCCAACATCACGTGTGCTACGTGTTCTCTTCGCGCGCCAACCAACGATGCGGTTTTCTTCTTCGCCCGGTCATCCATGAACTTTCGGAATCGTTGCTGGATTCGTTGAGCGGCATTACGCGCGGTCGGTACCGACGGCTGGGTCGGGGACAACAGTTGCTTGCGCACATTTAAGCTCGCACGCCCAACGCTCCCTCCCCCGACGTCGCCCATCGCACGTGCCACGCGCACGCGCGTGTGATGAGAGGAACAACCACGCACGCCTCAACACGCGTTTTCGATTTTTGACGCGCTCAACGAAAATCCTCGAGTCCACAAATTTCGAACAGTCGCTCTCTTCGTAGTCGTCTCAGTCCACGGCGCGCGGTCCCGAATCCATCTACGATGCCTCTTAACCGCAAGCGTCCTCCTGTGACTATTCAGGTTCCGGACGTGCCGAGGGCGGGGTACACGCTTTCCGACGAGGGGACGTTCACCGAGGGGAATTTGGAAATCAGCAGGAGCGGGATGAGGATCGATGGAAGGGGTCCGGTGGATGACTTGGGGGCGGTGCGTGGTGACCAGTCATTACTGTCGCCACAGCCTTGCGCGTCTGGGTGGTCACAGAAAAGCCCGAGAGGCGTGGGGACGGGTGATGGGACGAACAAAGAAGAGGGTGTTAGGGGAGGGGGTGCAGGCAACTTTCCGGTGATGCATGACTCAACCATGATTGATGACGCCGCGCACGTCGGCGTCTCCGGCGACTTGGACGAGCTCATTCACGGTGAGACTAAATACGCACTGGAAGAAACCCGAAGAAAACATGCTAACAATGCCACTGACTCAAGTGGGGACATCAGGTTCGACTTCGACGTGAGTCTTGACGAATTACTAATAACGGGAACGTGCGGGAAGGGCGCCGGTGGTTTTGTGCAAAAAGCGGTGCACCAAAAAACCGGAGAACATCTAGCGGTGAAGATCGTGCAAATGAACGTCCAAGCTGAAGTTAGAAAAAATATTATATCTGAGTTGAGAGCACTGCATAGTAGCCGATGCCCATATATAGTGCAGTACAGAGGCTCGTTTTTCGGAGACGGCAGTGTACAAATCGTGCTAGAGTACATGGACGGCGGATCGCTTTCGGACGTGACTTACTCGCTAAAGTTTATCGACGAAAAGGTTTTGAAAGTAGCAGCTAAGCAGATATTACTGGGCTTACAGTATTTGCACAGTGAGAAGAAGATCGTCCATAGAGACATAAAGCCTAGCAACCTTTTAGTCAACCGGAAAGGGGAGGTTAAAATTTCCGACTTTGGCGTCTCAGGGCAGCTGGCGAATAGCGTCGCTAAGTGTGATAGTTGGGTCGGCACGGTGACGTACATGTCCCCGGAGCGAATTAAAGGCGAATCCTACTCGTTCGATTCAGATATCTGGAGCCTCGGGTTGTCACTGTTGGAGTGCGCGATCGGGAGATTTCCGTACCCGCCCGAGGTTGAGGATGGGGTTGATGAGGATGCGGTGGATAAACAGAGTAAACAGTCTGCGGGGGAGGAAAATACGAAGGACGCGAGGGACGAGAACGACAATACTGCATCAGGCGTGACTATGTCTGACTCAATTGCATTACCTGTTTCATCCTCAAACCCTGAAACAAACCCTCAAACCACAGGAACCCTTGGTTTCTGGGACCTGCTGGATTACATCGTGCGTGAGCCCGCGCCGCAATTACCGAGATTAAGTCGGACAAAATACTCGGATGGGTTTCGGGTGTTTGTTGAGTCGTGTTTGCGGAAGACGCCCGGGGACAGAAGTAGCTCCAAAACGCTGTTGGGAACGGGGTGGATTTCGGGAGTTAATAACTCGTCGAAAAGTGACAGTGACGATTCAAATACCGTGACTTTAGAAGATAAAGCCTCACTCGCGGAAGCGGTGGGGAGAGCGGTACAGGGGGTGCGTAGGTAGGTGTAGGGTATAGAGAGAATCAGTTGCATACGACGCAATGAGATTGATTTCGTTCGACAAATTTCGCTTCGTCATTCCCAAGACATCATTCTTTACTCTCGTTCGGTTCGAGACACTCGTTCAGTGCGAGGCGCGCCACGTTGGTAGACATCATGCGGGATGTCGGTTCAGTTGGCAAGGTGCCGTCGCGTAGCCGACGAGGCGTCGTGGGGGTGTTGCTTTTAATAGCCGTCTTCATTGTAGCCGCGACGTACGTACCGGCCGGTGATTATGGTGCAATCCCGAATTCGCTGGACGACGAAAATCGAGGCGTCTCCATGGCGACCGGCGCGGCGGCGTGGGCGCGAGGCACGGGGAGCGTGAGTGGGGACGGGGAGGGTAATGTTGTTAAAGGGACTCGAGATACATCAGCGAGTGCGTCACAGGACGTGAATGGCGGTGGAGTTGGTGTGGATGTGTTGGATCGGGGTGAGAAGTCATTCGCGAATGATGATGAATCTACGGGATTGTCGAAAACCAATGCTTTCTCTAAATTAAAAGTACCAACGTCTAGTAGCCAAAGGTGCGTCGCCGACCCCGCGCACGCCCCGAAGATGACAGCAAACGAAAAATCCACAATCTTGAAATACATAACCGGTGCGTTCGCCGGGTCAACCTGGACGGAAGGCGAGGCTCGGTATTTAGAGTGGGGCGGTGGAGGATCGACGAGCGCGTTTGGCACCAAGGCGAAACTTGTGCACACTGTGGAGCACGCCCCCCAGTGGTGCGAAATCATAAAGCAGTGGGACGAGATGCGGTGCTTGACGGAACAGAGCAAATGGCAGTTGTTTTGCCACGACAGCCACATGCCTTTGAAGAAGTGGGGGTACCCCGAGGACGGCACCGGGGACAAGTGGCATTCCACAAAACCAAAATCCCAAAAAGAAAAAAAAACAGACCGCAACTTTGCGGAGAATATGCGACGCTACGTACAAGCGCCTGGCAGAGACCAGTTTACGGAAAATACGCACTACTACGACGTGGTGTTGATCGATGGCAGGTTGCGAAGTGCTTGTGCGTACAGCGTGCTCCCATATCTCAGAGAAAACAGCGTAATTCTTTGGCATGACTTTGGCAAAAACGCGTGGAAAAATATTCCCGACGAGACGGAGAAAATCGACGTCAACCGCAAAACACGCGACCCGACCTGGCACGGCGACCGGCTATATTCAAAAGCCGCGTCTCGGATCTTCGACGGGGTAGAACACGTTGATACCCTAGCCGTTTTCCGCGTGAAGCCGAGTGTTTTTCAACAAATTAGGTGGCTGGAGTAGTCTAGGGGTTGCATGATAGAATACATACTCTCCTCGTAATCGATTGTAAGTTTTTTCATCTTTTTCGATTTTCTCCAGAGTCTCAAATCTGAGCTTCACACATCGCTTCGCCTCGTTACCCTCCGGACGTCATCACACTCCGCGCCGGTACGCGTTTGATCGACGTGGCGGTACTCTGTATGCGGGCGTGCCGTTGATATCTTGTGCAGATCGGAGAAAGACGCGTGATGTCATCGGTGGGCTTCGAGATTCGGTGATTCCGACGAACGCCCCAATGTTTCGCCCCGTGGAGCTCGCACTCGGTGAACCTCACGTGCCCCTCGAACCTTCGCTACCCAGCTCCGACGGCTTTCTGTTCTCCGACACGTGGCACGCCATTGGTGAGGCGTTTTCAAAAGACCCCACGCTCGCGTTAGGACCACTCAAAGCGCTTAGGGACCGGAGATTCATCGTTCCGAATGGTAATGGGAAAGGATGGCCGCCGAGCGCAGTTCCGACGCTGTTCAACGGCCTGGAGGCAGCACGCGCGTGCGCTGGGGCATCCCCCACGTTGGCGGGCGAACTGTGGGTCAATGTAGCACTTCTTCTCGCGGCGTGGGCCAAGTGGCACTGCGTAATTAGTCATGGGCAATCCGACAGCGGTACTGTCTCCGCGATTGAGTTACATTCAATGCTGAGAAATATAATCGACGCAATCGCGAGCGACGCCGCTGCGTGGAATAACCCAGGATGTAACTCAGGAAATAATACACTATTTGTCCCGGGCGAGCCTCAAAGTGCCGTGCCTTCCCTGGTCTTGGCGTGCGTCGCGTCGTCACAACACGCGTCCCGTGAAATTAAAGTACTCGCGTTTGACGCCTCTTTGAAAATTCTCGAGACTAACAACGAAAGAGCGCGAAACGCGTCGAACCGTTTACCCGTGTTTCAATCAGCGCAAGACGCGCGTGCGCTCGTTTCTGCGTTCGTGTACCTGGTGCAGGCGATTGAGCAGATGTCTGATAATAAAACTGTGATACACACTCAAACTCGAAGACTCGCGGAGTGTGTATTCCCGCTGTGGTGCGGCGACGGCTTGGCAGGTTCTGTTAACGGTCATAGTAACGTCGACGGCGCGTCCGCTTCGTTCTCGTCCGCCGCAGCGCAACGCGCCGGGATTCTGCTTTCACGCGCGATGCACGTCACTTCACGTGAGTTTCCTAAAGTCACTGAAATGATGGCATCAATTTCAAACGAAATACTAACAGGTAACGACGAGGGTATGGCTTTTATGCGCCCCGGAGCGACGTACGTCGCCTCTGGGGTTTTACTCGCAGTGCGCCGCCCTCCTAGTGACCCTAGTGCGTTCGACCTAGGTCTAGGAACTGCAACACACGTAGATGTCGAATCGATTCGTTCCGCGGACATACACGCGTCGAGTGCGATGGAAGCGGCGGCGCTTCGGGCGTCTCTCCTCGCGGCGGACGACCAACTCGCAACGGAAGTCGCCAAAGCCTTCGTCACGTCAAATAATGTAAGCAACGCGACTCGTTACCCGCACGGCGACACAAATATAGCACACGTTCGCATGCATTGGTCTATGATGTGTGCCGGCTCTTTGTGCGCATCGAGGTGTGTCGCTGAACGAGTCACGTATGAGTGTGCTGCTGATGAGGTTGGCGAGTTACCTATGGGAAACCAGTCTCGTGGAAATACCCTTCGCGAGGCATGCGAATCAGCCGTGGTCGGCGGAGCGTATCGCTCAGCCTCTCTTCCCCTCCAAGTGCTTTCCCTCGCGTTCGAAAGGAACGTGGACCCGATAAGTGCGGGTGTAGTAGTGGGGTCAGTAGCGCAATGCCCCCTGTCAAAAAGAGCTTCCGAACTTATCGAGCTCGTGTGCGCGGAGGCGGCGAGGCGCGAGACGCGTTACTCTCTCGCGACAGTCGCGCTTCGCGAGGCGACAAAAAACTTCGCCAAAAAAGTGCAAGAGGGGTATCGTGGTTTTTGCAAACGCGCGCCTAAGGTGTGGCGTGACGCTCTTGACCCAGGAATGACGCGTCCGCCGTTCGTTGTCGCGCGAGCTGCGATAACAACCGCGGCGGAGTTTCTGACCGTGGTCGGGTTTCCAAAAGGTCCGCCGGGTAGCGGCACTGTTCGATCCGTCGATACCGCCGATACGTCGTTCCGACTCGACGCCCTGCGTTGCGCGGCTGATTCCCTCGCGAACATAGAGTTCGCCCGAGGTGCAGATTTCGACACCGTTACGACAAGTGCACAGATCTTCGGAGTATCCTTACCAGTGTTAAACTCCGGTAAATCAACAGGGCGGTACGCGATGGCGTTGACCAGGATGGCTGCTGCGCTCAGCGACAATAATAATGATAACGTCGGACCTGGGTTCCGTAAATCCCTAGCCCTGGAGTTGATTCCGACTGAACGTTTTGAGGATGTAGGTAACACGGGCACCAATATCACTCACCAGTACGACCCTGTGTCCGACACCCGAGCCCATTTGCTCCTACGCCTGTTCCCGTACGCCGCGCCCGGGCTGGGTAATGTGTCGGATAATTTAAATTATTTCAAGCCGGTTATTACAACGGCGTTCCGGTATCTTGGTCACCCGTCGACACCAATTTCACGGACGGCGCACATAACATATGCGGCTTCGTTCAGAGCGGCGCCTGATGAAACAGTATCTGTATATTTCCTTCCGTACCTAAGAGCATTCCTGGACGGGTTCCCAAAAGACGATAGGTTGGTGGCGGCGTTTATAGCGTCGGTCGGTGTGGTCGCCGAAAGAGGGGGAAACTCCGAACGCGGTCGAGCCGCTATCGCAACTGCGATTGACTTAATAGTCACCAAGATTGCGGAACTGGAGAATGACGCGTTATTCAGTGGTGGGTTGGATGACAGAAATAGTACAACAACACAGTCAACAACTCAAACGTTACGAAAAGTCGTGTTTGGGTTGTTACCGTTGGTGGACCACAGGTTGGTGCTCGATACTATGCGCGGCTCGGAAAAGGCCGTGCTCTCTTCGAAAACCAAAGAATCGAGAGTTGCGGCGTACGCCGATTTGGTGGAGAGCGTTTTGGCGATTACGGATGTTGCCAGGAAACAACATGCCACGCACTGGGCGCTGGGGATGCGGGCGCGGATTTGAGGGGGGTGAGGGTAGGCTGGAGTACTAGTAGTTTTAGAGAGTAGAGTGAGTAGATATTATTCGTTCACTCGGTATTTGTTATTTCTAATGTGTCCTTCATTGCTGCGCACATCCTTCGAGGCCTAAACCATATCCGGCTTCGAGGTGCGTGGGCGCACCTGGGCCTTGGATGACGATATGCACGCCGAGGGCATGCATCTTCGCCTGTATCACACAAAAGCGTGATATGCCATTATCTACCACTCGCTTGTTGATGTTTTTTTCTGCAGGCTGCGCAACAAAGTGAGTCGCCGTAAGATACGAGATCAACCCTACCCATTGATTGGCATGCAGCTCACCACTCTTCTCCGCAGATCTCGCACTCAATGTAGTTGGTGCAATCTCGTATAAAGAGGGATGCAGTTGAGTTCCTTCCTGACTTTATGCAGGCATGGCAAGACATTTTGCTGAACCGAGCGCACGTGTGCATGTCAACCCCTTTGGTTGTGGTGCAGTGTTGACACCAGCCACATTCGCACTCGCTACAGGTTAAGAAACAGTCATTGTCCATCCAGCAATCCTCGCAATACGGTTCCAAGCATCCAGGTATATCCTTGCTCCCCAAGCACCGCTTAAGCTCGCCAGACGAAACGCACTTATCACACGCAGTGGTTTCCTCGCAGCAAACGCAAGTAGTCATGTTCACGACAGACTCGCATTCCTCGTGGCAAACGGAAGCAAATCGTGCAGAAGTTGAAACCATTTTCCTCGGCACATTCGTTCATATCAACTTTTTGGCGAGACTTTGGTTTGAGTGCTTCAGTAAGCACTCTCCGTGACACGACCTAGGAGCGTCGCACATCTCCAGGTGCTTCACGTCGCCGCTGTATCGGAACATGCGCTCGAGGCGAGCGCTCTTGATCTTCTTGCCGAGCGCGCCATCGATCATGACGTCGCAGGTACCCCACGCCCCTTTGGACGCGGCGACTTTTCTCCACACCCGAGAAACGCACGCGAGGGCGAGGCGGTCTCTCGTGCTCGTGACGTGAGAGAACACTAAAGCAGCGACCCTCTCGTCGACGTCGAAGGTTGCGGTGGTAGTGTTCGTGGCGGCAAAAGCAGCCGCCACGGCATTGCAGAGCGGCGCCATAGCGAAGTCCATAGCGAAGTGACGCGGCAAGAAGGCGAGAAGTGGTGTTTTGAATATCGATAATAAAAGTAAAGTGACATTAGATGGTTTTTCATGACAACCCCGGCAACTTGGGCAGCGGCGGCAGCGCTTTCTCGAGCTGCTTAAACACCTCAGGCACTTCTATCCCCCAGTCCTCCAGGGTCTTTGACGCACCTTTTTCATAAACTTGCTCGATGCCTTGCTTGACCCACTCCGACGCGAGTTTCGCTCTGTGTTCGTCCGTGGGCATGCGATACAAATAAGCGGCTCTGCGCAGCGCCGCGCCAGCGACGCCGTCCACCGTGGCGTCCCCGATCGGCAGCGCCACCGCCGCGTCCGCAACCCCGGTGGTCATCATATCACCGATGTGCTGGTATTTAAACGGTAGCACTGGGCGTTTGTTGACGGTGGACCAGACGTTCCATGCCGCGTAATCCGCTTGCTGGAACGCTACTTGAGCGGTAGCGGGTAAGGGTTGCGAAGGAGGAGGAGACGCCGTTGACGTTGAGGACGTTTCAGTCGAGCTAGAGGACTTCGCAATGGACTCTTCATACCCGGCATCCCCAGGCATTAAGGCGCGTTTGAATGTTTCAAAGCTCTCCTCAACACCGACGCACGCCACGTCCCCCACCGCGAAGACGTTTTTGTACCCGACGGCTCGCAGCGCCTTGTCTGTTTTTATTTTTTTACTCCTCTCGTCTCTCGTGAATGGCCACGACGCGGGGCACTCTATTTGTAACCCCACGGTCCAACACACGGCGTCGTAGGATGACAGGTGTTCCTCCAGGTCACTGGATTTCCAGGCTAATACTGCACGAGTGGACGGTTCGACTGACTGTTTGCTCGTGGAGCTCTCGTTCGAGTCATCAGACCTTACGGCGGTCGCCCTAGCCCCCGCAATCGTCATGACACCCAAATCGTTTAATCTTTTAATCGTCGACTCCCGCTGGCCGTTCGGCGCGTTGGGTAACACACCAAATTTCGAGCCGGCGAATAGGTGCACATCGCCTTGGGTGTTTTTGGTATTGAGGCGTTCGGCAATCACCCCAGCTAACTCACACCCGGCGTACCCGCCACCAACCACTGCGACGCGGGGAACGTAGCTAGATTCAGAGGATTTATTTCCAGACTCGTTAACCTGTATCCTTTTGGTTTCCATATCCCGCAGCGCCCCCGCTAGTGTTTGCGCATCTTCAAACGAGTTCAAAGGAATCGCGTGTTCCTTTGCACCTGGTACACGCCCCCCGTCCCCAACCGCAGCCCCGATGCCTATGACCAAATAGTCGTACGGAACCTCCGAGCCGTCGTCGAGAATCACGACGCCGCCGGCGGATCCGGGGCTAGACGGGTCCGATCCTTTCGTCGACCTACTCACGTCAACCGGGTTATCCGGCTTCACGTCCACCACCTGTGCGTTTCGGAACCGCACGTCCGTCGGCTTGAGCAGCTCGACGAATTCAGGACACACTTCCCAGTCCCGCATTGTTTCGTTGACGAGCTCGTATAGCATGGGCTTGAACACAAATCGAGTCGCTTTATCGATTAAAGTAACCTTCGGGTTCATCTGGTCCTTCCACCCGTCCAACGCGTCGAGCTTCAACGCGGTGTACAAGCCTCCGAACCCGCCGCCCAGCACCACGACGCGTGGCGGGCCCTGGTATTCAGGTTGAGCACCGGCTTGGGAGGCACTCGTACTGTCCTCCGCTCTATCGGAAGAACTCGTGGACGTCGTGGCTTCCGAGGATTCATCAGTAGCGCGGGGGACGTGCCGTGGGCGATACACGACGGGCGCGCGTGCGTTGCGTAGCATGCGTCTAGAGATACCATCGGCGTGTACTCCATACGCACGCGCCGGGGCGAAACTCGCCGAGGCCAATGCATGCGTCGCCATCGATGCGCTGGATAGAATGACGTCACCAGAAAATAGAGTCGACTTTTTCTTCGAGTCGACTTTCTCGCCGGTCAGAAAACCGCCCTGTGGCGAGTTTGTCGAACACACCTCTCCGCGCCTGTGGCGCTGGGTTTGGAGGTCAAACTCGTGTGTTCTGTGTTCCGTGCACCATGATTAGTATGCGAATGGATCCCTCCGGGAGTTTCGGGTCACACGCAGATGTCGGGATGAACGGGAACAGCGCGGTTGGCGTGTTCGAGCATCATTTATCAAACGACCAAACCAACTCCAGCAGTTACATAGGCCTGTTACTAGCCATAACCAGCTCCCTAGCCATCGGCGCGAGTTTCATCATCAAAAAGAAGGGCCTAAGGCGAGCCGCGCAACACGGCCGATCCGCGGGTTCCGGCGGGTTCGGCTATTTAAAGGAACCCCTGTGGTGGGCGGGCATGGGGTCATTAATCCTAGGCGAGGTGTTCAACTTCGCGGCGTACGCGTTTGCACCAGCCGTAATAGTCACCCCATTAGGAGCTTTATCCATAATAGTAGCCGCGGTTCTATCGCACTACATTTTGGATGAGAAGTTGAACCCGTTCGGGTGGCTCGGGTGTCTTTTGTGTATAGTGGGGAGTCTCGTGATTGTCACGCACGCGCCGGAGGAAAAGTTTGTGTCTGGAGTGTTGGAGTTGAAGGGATTAGCGTCGCAGCCCGGGTTTTTATCCTACGCCGCGTGTGCGTTAGGGGTGGCCACCTTCCTAGCCCTAAAGGTAGCCCCAGTATACGGAGAGAAATACTTAGTGGTGCCTATTGCTATTTGCTCGTTAATTGGCAGTTTATCCGTGATGAGCGTAAAAGCCTTAGGAATAGCCTTAAAGTTAACGTTCCAAGGCAACGACCAGTTATCCGATCCAAACACCTGGCTGTGCGTGTTAATAGTGTTAATATGTGTGCTAACCCAGATGAACTACCTAAACAAAGCGTTGGATATATTCAACGCCGCAGTGGTCACACCGGTATACTACGTGTTGTTCACTACGTGTACACTAACAGCGAGCAGCGTGATGTTCAAAGATTACGAGCGGCAAACGGCAATTGAGTTAGTAAACCAACTGTGCGGGTTCGTCGTGATTCTGGTTGGGGTGTTCATTCTGCACGTCACCAAGGATGTGGCCTACGGGGGGTTGGGGGCACCAGGGAGTGCGCGGAAAATAAGGGTTCCGAACCAGACCGAGATGAATGACTTTGACGCAGTAGGGGCGAATTCGCCGGCCAGGCGAGGGCTGTACCGAGCGGCCAGCGGAGAGATGGCATAGATAAAGATTAGCAGACTATGTAAGGCATTAGAACGGTAGTAGTTACATTTCTATTTCGTATCCATCGCGGTATCTACTGCTGGCGTGTCTTTGACATCCGCAGCAGCCTGTTCCTCCGTCCTGAGCACCGGCTCCGGTTCCCCCTTCTCGTCATCTTTCTCACTCCCCGCCGTATATAACACCTGTTTCGTATCCTGTAAAATATGCGCGAAGCAAAACGTGGTGAGCGGCATAGGGCGCTCGTCGCAATTTTCGAAAGAGCAACAAGTCAACTGTGCTCCGCCTGTCTTCTCCCTAGCCTGCGTCTCCGTAAGCGCGTCGTCTTTCCGCCCCCCGTGGCCGTGCCGTAACGCGAACCGGTAGTGGTGTTTGCGTAGGTCCTCCAACAATCGCCAGTACTGGTCTTCGTACAATTTGTTCAGATCTCTCATGCGGGCTAAACGCCTTCTGATCAAAGCCTCCTGGGGGATGTTTGACGTGTCCTTTGAGTCGTCGTCTTCTTTCTGTTTGTCGCCGCGTTCCATGCTGGTCCCTAAACCCTGACCCTCGCCTTCTCCCGGTAGTCCGTCGCCCAGCTCATCCCCGAAATCCGAGCCCACGTCGAAATTGTCATCGTCGGAATCAATGCCCAGCTCTAGTGCGGCGTTGCTGCCGTCGTCCAGACGCGCTTTACGCGCGGCGTCACCTAATGTCGCCGTTCCGCCGGATACATCGCCCATCTCCGACGCCGGGCGCTTCATGGGGAACGATGACCACGCGACCGTGCGCCCCGAAGTGTCTCATCAACCCTAGATCGAAATTCGAGTCAACCGCTTCACCGAAAAGTGACACGCCGAATTATTAAAATCAACCTTGACGACGCGATCGCGCACACTGCTTCCGCGCACCGCACCCCGCACGCGCGATGTCTCTCACCGAGAACCGGTGCGTGAACCGAGTTTTGACTGGTGTGGCGCTTGGCGGAATCGTTGGAGGTGCAGTCGGCGCGTGCTACGGCACGTACGAAGCCTTCAGCGCGGGCATCCCTGGGATGTTGAAAGTGCGACACGTCGGGCGCACCACCGTGGGGAGCGCGGCGTTGTTCGGGCTATTCCTGGGCGCGGGGTCGCTGCTGCAGTGCGGAAGGAGTTAGAGGGGAGGATGGGAGGTGGTGAGGAAACATGAGGCGTATGAGTTGTTAGTCTGGGAAGTATATCAGAGGAGTGGGTGAACGATCATCAGAAGGAATTCGAAAGATCTTTTTTTAAGGGATTGACGCGACCAACGCGCGCGCTACGCTTTCATAAAAACAACGCAGTGCTCTAATTATAAATACACCTTACCTTCACCCTAATAACCCTCTCTACGTGTTCCGTTCGATAAACTCTGCGTTAATCTCCCGGCATTTAGTCTCTTCGCACCCCACCGTAACCTCGACGCCCGCATCGAGCAACATTTTTATCCCCCCCCCACTGACTCGCGGATCGGGATCGACGAATCCAATCACCACGCGTTTCACTCCAGCGTCCACCAAAGCCTTTGAACAAGGAGGCGTCCGCCCGAAGTGATTACAGGGCTCCAGGGATACGTACGCGGTGGCTCCCTTTGCCAACCCACCCGCTGCTCTTAACGCGAAAACCTCGGCGTGAGGTTCGCCCGCCTTCGGATGGTAGCCTTCGCCGACTGTTTCGCCGTCGTCGTTTACAATGACGCATCCGACTAAAGGATTCGGGTAGGTATCCCCAGTAGCAGTGCTCGCGAGCTCCAACGCTCGGAGCATGTGCTTCGAGTCCGCCGCAGTGTACTCTGGTGGTTTTCAGTATAGAGTTGTCAGTAGTGATGCTGGGTACGACACGTGATGTCTCTACGCGATGTCAACAGTTGGCAGAAAAACCAAAACAAAAAACCAAAAACTCATCTCTCATCCGTGCGGTCGGAAATCTCTTGTGGAATGTGCGTAGCCCATCGCCCTCGAAAGGGCATCGCCCTGCGTCGAGTTATCGTCATACCGCGCGTGGAGGGAGAATGTGTTCGAGTGTCTAGGAGTGCCTATCAGTCGAGTGTGTGTAGAGAGTGTCTCGACCGAATACGGTCCGAGATAAGAATCGCACCTGAGGTAGCCTCCGAGGTTTTCGTATCGGGGGCGGCGCGCGTGGCGCAGCTGCGCGGGTGACGAGCGGCGGAGGGGTGAACTCTAGACCATTTAACTGTGCGACCATCTATCACCGCGCGCGCGTCGAGCGCACACAACGTGGAGGACATTGCGAGAGTTCGTGGGGCGTGCCCGCGAGTCTGACGTCGAGTGATGCGCCAAAGCCCGAAATAAGATGACGATTTTTCGAGCCGAAGATTGCTGTTTTCGGTTGCAACCTTTTGCCAGTGCGCGCCGCGCATCACAGACGTCTGTGATGCTCGAGGCGAAGACCCCCGCGTCGGCTTGGAAGCCCGGGCGCGGTGGTGAGGGTGTAGAACTGGTGGTGGACGACCCCAAAGAAACCGTCGAGGATGACGTAGGCGCGTCGATGGTGAAAGGCCGCTGTGAAGATCTCAAAACTCGCACGAATGAAACCGAAACTCCCGGGAGTGCTCCCGTTGATACTGATGAACCTAGAGAACCCCCGCGCTCCGTGGATACTGGTGATGACGGCGACGTGTGGTGGGGCGAGGACTTGGTCGCGACCGCGGATTCCGACGAAGAGGATTTCGTGGCAGGGGGCTTGGGGAAGTCATTGTTCCACAAAACGAAAACAGATGTGGGTGCCTACGACACAGCCAAATCTAAACAAGCCCCATTCAGCGCCGCGCGCACTAGCCGCGGCCGTCTAGCGGGCAACACCACCACGCGGTGTTTCGTGTGCGGAGGCGAGCATATCAGGAACGAAATGGTTTTGCTCTCCAAGTGCTGTCACCCCCTGTGTCAGGAGTGCGCCACGGGGTGGGCGCAAAAAAGGGGGCGACACTGCCCGACGTGCAAAGAGGAGTTCGACGGGTGGCACTACGGTAAATTTGACCATGACTCAAAGCGGTGGTACAAGTCGTTTCACAAGCTTGAAGTGATTCCTGATGACGATGACGATGACGAAAGAACAAAGCAAAAGCGCGACGAAAAAAATAAAACGCAAAACGCTCGGTCGAGACGCGCGTTGGCGTTTGACGCGGTGGGTGTGGTGGATGCTCTGTCGACGAGTGAAGCAAAAAAATACGACTTGTTCCATTCGTCGGAAAAGAAACGAAAGGGACGGTTTGAAACCGGGGAGGGTGAGATAGGTACGGTCGACCCGGTCAACCCTGATCCGTTGATACCACTCGCTCTGCACGAATCCGAGGAGGATGAGTTGCTGGAAAACATGCGTTCGGAAGGGGGTGCTTCGTTTCAAACCCCCGTGGCGAAGAAAAGTAGAACGAGTTAATAAAATATCAACTCGAGATTAAACTTCAACACGCTTCTATCAACTCATAAATAAAATATCAACACATCAACCCATCACCCCAACCCTCACTCGTTCCCGCTGACTCTCAAGCACTCGTCGAAGTCGTCCAGTTCCTTGGACGTCGGGGGCGTTACTTTTGGCGGAGTGAACTTCAACTTTTTGCCTTTCTTCCCTTTCGCAGGCCCGAGAAAGTTCTCGTCTCCGGCACCCCCAACAAACTCGTTTTCCCACTCAATCTTACCCGCGCACATGATGGATTCGCACGGGGGTTCATCGATGCCGTCTTGCAGTAAAGCTACTCTTCTGTTCGGTACGTCGTACACCACCCTCCGCTTGTTCAAAACGTTCGCGCAAATCAAACCCACGCTGTGTTCCGATAAATCGAAACCTGCGTCCGTGGCGAGCAAGACGTTGAGCTGCTCGAAATAGCCACCACCTTGTTTTTTGCTTGAGTTCTTCTCGTTCTTCTTCTCACCACCACCCCTACTCTCCTCCACCAACTCAAGCCACTCCAAGGTGCTTCTGTGCGCGCGCGTCGCGCCTGAGCTTTCACCTTCGCTCCCTCCAACGCCTCTGACTTTCGACGCGCCGTTTTCCTTGCCCTCGGGTAACAACTTTTGTAAACCCGGAAGCGTTTCAACCGCGCGCTTGTGAAAAATAGCATCCGCCCCGCCCGCGCCTGAGTCAATCATAAACACAACCGGGGTCGATTTAGACTGTTTACCCATAGAAGTAGAGTTATCCGTTTTATCATCGCCATCACCATCTCCCTGCTCCATCCCCGAAAACGTTGCGTGCACGTGCGGAACGTTGCTCACGAGCGAAAGCGGGTGCCACTTCCAATTGGAATCGGGAACGAACGTGCTCGGGTCGTATAACCGAACAGGCGCTCCTCCAGGTCCAACTTCCAACACTGCTGATTTGAACGCGTCGAAACCCACGATACCCGCCACAGGGTCCGCAGACCCGCTCACGATACCCCCGAGTGCCATCTCCATGAATACAGGGGAGGCTATTTCAACCGGCCCCAATGTTAAGCTCTCGGCTCTTCGAAACCTGCAAGGAACCTTTCCAGCAACCCCAGAAACAAAAACCTCGCCAAACTTTTTCAGTTCTAATTTCTCGGCGGCAATCTTGGTGATCACCAACCCGCTGGCGCCGGTATCCAAAATGAAAGGCCCGACGTCTATACCGTTTATCAAGGGTCGTACCAATACGTGTGACGACCTTGCTCTTTCAATAACAACCTCGGGGGGGGTGTTCGGGAGGAAGGAAACGCCGCCGGTGTTTTTTTGGTTTTGGTTTTTTGAGTTTTTGGTTTCGTCGTTCGTTTCACCAAACTGCGGCACTCGGTAGAAACTTTTCGACACGCCGCTGTTGCTCCGCGTGCCCATGACTTTGAACGTCTGCACGCCTCCACTGGAGCCAGTGAGGGTGGTGAACGTAGGGTACATTGCGCATGCTTTTCCCGCATAAATATTCTTACCAGACTGTTTGCGAAAATTACCATCAGACTGTTTACTCACACCATCACTCATACCCCCGGCTTCGTCCAAACTCATCCACTCCTCGAACGTCCACCGTTCTTCGTCGCCGCACACTTTCACCGTCGACGAGGACGGTAGGAAAGTTTCTGCATCTATTTGTACGCGCGAAGTGAT
>TARA_B110000977_G_scaffold141755_1_pt1 | contig 32827 bp, 20 predicted proteins | sample TARA_B110000977 | Tara Oceans TARA_B110000977 (sample SAMEA4397798) | marine metagenome | biome: Polar Biome; feature: [SRF] surface water layer (ENVO:00010504); material: water (ENVO:00002006), including particulate matter (ENVO:01000060) such as... | depth 5 m | reverse complement strand
AATCCTTTATCTTTCACTCATGCAGTCTACTCCTACGCGGCTCTGCTGTTTCCGTTCGCGTCCGGCGCTAGGGGCGGGCGGCGCAAGAAGCTTGCGTTGTTTTTTCGAGACAAGCTTGTGTTGTCTTTTTTGCTTTTTCGAACACATCGATTGATACTCGTTTGCTCCAAGCCAATCAAGTCCCGCGCCATCCGCTCCGTATCCAGCGTCTGTAGAAACCCCACCACCATTCGTCTGGCTTCGTACCCCTGAGGCCCGAGCAACTCGCCGTGCTGGAACCCCTCGACCCAGACCACGTCGGCGGCGTCTCTGTTGATTAGATGCGAAGCGATCGCGTCGGGATCCAGAATCGCGTCGTAGCTCTGCAACACCACTAAACTCCTCCGGGGCATGTCTTCCGCCCACAGGCACACCTGATACCACCAGAACTTCCGCGACAACGCTACGGCGCAGGAAAGCTCGCGAACCACCACGCAATCTCGACAAAGAGTGAACAAGAACTTGCTGATCAAATCAACGCGGTGGCGCCAAGAGGAACGCGGGTGCAAAATGCCTCGTCGCGGGATTTGGCGTGAAGGTGTACTACCTTCCGTACTACTTTCAGTACTGCCTTCAGTACTACCTCCATTACTACTACCTCCTCCTCCTACCCCTCCTCCTCCTACCCCTCCTCCCCCCGTCGCGCCCGCCTTCGGCAGCCCCCATAGTTCTCTCCACCTGTCTTCCAGCTGGTACAGCACCTTGGAGATCACGGCTGGGAGCATCAAGCACGACGCGACGGGGTCTATTAAAACGGCGGACGCGACTCTTGATCGCTGACATGCCCGCGCCACGACGAAGGTTCCGAACGAGTGTCCCAGCAAGCACGGCGCGTACAACTCGTGCTTCCTGCATAACGTCTCCACCGCGTCCACCAAGTCGTCAGGCGAAGGCACTTTGAACACCGCTCGCAACGAAACCTCGGGCAAGCACACCAGTGCGATCGGCCGGTCGCGACGCGCACGCTGGATGTTCGCCACGAACCACAGGTAGGGGGGGAGACCGATGCCGAGGCCGTGAAGTAAAACAAACGGCGTGGGCTCGGCTTTTCGTTTGGGAGAGGGGGCCCAGGTAGGCGTGCTTGGGTCCCTCTCGGGGGGCGGGGGCGGGGGAGGCCTGCAGCCCGCGAAACACCGTCGAGTGTCATGGTGTCGTGAGTCGTGATTTGGGTTGACGTCTCCTGAGTTTCTCTCGGGACTTCCCTCGGGGGTGTCGCCCGACATCCGCCGCAGCAAATCCAGGGACCGCCGCAAGGGTTTCAACAACCCTCCCGAATCCTTCTTCGCGTCCGTGCCGCACTCGCGACACCACACAGATTTATCTTTGGAATCTGAAACGTCATCTTCATCTTCCAAGCTGGAAAGAGCGTGCCTTTCCCTTGAAGGCGAAGCTTCATTGGAATTAGACCTACTCGCAGAAGCTTTCTTCCTTTTTGTATCGTTGTTCTTCCCCCCCCGCAGCCAATACACAACCCCCGTGTCCCCGCACGCGTGTTTTTTGAACCCCCAGCACCTCAACACGTACCCGCCGAAGTGTTCCACCGCGTGCGAGTACGCCACTATAAACAGCGGTGTGTGGAACACCCGCAACGGTTCCCTCATGTGCTTCATTGACTTTAACCCTTTCGTGCGTCCGGGCTCGAATGTTATTTGCCAAGTTTTTTCAACCGAGACTATCCACTGTTCTATTTCGAGTTCATCCTCCACACTCACCTTGTCCGCATCCGTTTGGCCGTAAAACCCGTACCTGACGAACTCTCGTAGATTCTCTCTTTTGATTTGTTGTGGGTCCGCGCCCCGGAACCAGCACCGCAAGTACTCGTGGAAGCTCGGCACGCAATCGTTTTTCAATTTGAGAAAGCGCGCCATGTGAATCTTTCGATCTGGGTTTGACGGGGGGGCTGTGTACGGTTCGTTTTTGTACCGCAAGTACCACCGGTGGACGAACCAAGCTGCTTCAAGGGTCCAGTACAGCGATAAAAGAAACGGCGCGAAAATCAGCAGTAATGGGGCGAACAGGAACGGCGCCAACGACAACGCGAACACCACCACAGGGCCTAAAAAGCAAAAGTACGAACAACACCCGGCGACGAATGAGTCCCAGGGGTGGGGAGCCGACCACCGGGAGATGCGGGTCAACCGTGGGTGCGGCGCGGGGCCGGGCCAACTCCCGAACCAGCTCATGTCGAACACCATTTTGTGGAGTGGGCCGTGCACGAAGTGGACGGCCCGCGGGGAGGTGTGTGGGCCGCGTCCCTCGCGCGGGAAACAATGAAAAAGGTGAAGTGAGTGTCGCGTCAGCATTCAGCAGCACTTTTGAGGCTCGAAACGCCCTTACTTTCATCATTCACTCGCCCATCGCCATTCGCCCTCGCCCTCCCACGATGGCGACGGCGTCGAGTTTCGGTTCACGTCTCACCGCGCACAGGGCGGTTCAACCCTGGAGACGCACACATAGGGTATCGGTTGGGTTGAAATGTCCTGGAGTGGCAACAAAGGGGCGTGGCGTGAAATCAAACCATGCCGCCGCCGCCGCTGATGTGCCGTCCTCCACGAAAAGCGAATCCACGAGCTCTTCATACGACCTGGGCTGTCCCCACTTCGAAACCTGCCCAGGCTGTTCCCTGGATACGAACCTGCACATCCCCCCGACGTTATCCAAGGCGGAGGAGTGGTTCAAAGACAAAGGCGTGGAAGACTTCAAGGCACACACGGCATCAACCAATGGGTGGCGAACACGCGCGAAACTAGCAGTGCGTTCCGTGGGCAACGACGCTCGCAAGAATAAACCGCCGCCGCTCGCGCTGGGTTTGTTCCAAAAAGGAACGCACGACTTGGTGGAGATACCCGAGTGTGTGGTGCACCATCCTAGTATAAATAAAGCAGCAGAGTGGGTGACGGAGATTGCGAATAAACTCAACGTAGCGGCGTATGACGAAACCACCGGGCTTGGAAAGTTGCGGTACGTGCAACTCACGGTGGCGGGGGATGAGAATGATACGACGGACCCAAACACTCCCTCGGGGGTTCAAATTGCGATTGTGTGGAACAGCAAGCCCCCCGTGGAAGGCGCGTCCGTGTCTCCCGCCTTGGTAAGGTACGTGGATGCTTTATATTTAGGAGTTGATGGAGATACAAGCGATGACAGTGACGAAAACAAAAAAATAGTTCACTCCGTGTGGGTAAACTACAACGACTCGAACACGAACGAAATTATTTCCGTTGATGTTGAAAACTGGGCTCACGTCCACGGCCCTCGATACATATATAACAAGCACGGCGATGCGTCCGTGGCGTACGCCCCTGGGTCCTTCCTCCAGGCGAATACTGAAGCGTATAATGCGTTGCTTTCATCGCTTCGAAAAGACATTCCGGTTGGATCGAAAATAACAGAGCTTTACGCGGGCACCGGCGCGATTGGTCTGTCAATCGCCGCGTCACCTATCGGCAAACACGAAAGCTTCGGACTAAGGTGCGTAGAGGTGGTCGCAGCGGCGCAGGAGACGTTTGTGTTAAGTTGTGAGAAAACCTTTCCGGGAATCGACGCGTCGAATCAACCGAACGTATCCTTTGAAGTCGCGTCGGCGGGTGACGCTGCTCAAAATTCAGTGATCGACACCGACGTGATCGTTGTGGACCCACCGCGGAAGGGTTTGGACCGGAAAACGTTAGCATCTCTTGCCGGTTATGAAGGCGATACAAGTGACGGTTTAGAACCTGCAAACCTTGACCCTCGGAAAGGGAAACAAGGCCCCGCAGGTTCCGGCCGAAAGAAACGCAACAAGCGCAACCGACGAGAAAAGAAAAAAAGCGGAAACGTCCCGGTAGAACGACTCGAGAAAATAGAACCTCCGCCGGGGCGGTTGAAAACCCTAATCTACGTCTCCTGCGGGTTCGCATCTTTTCAAAGGGACTGTGCTTATTTATTGAACTCAGGGGAGTGGGAGCTGAAACGCGCGGAGGGGTTCAACTTCTTCCCGGGATCTGACGCGCTGGAGACGCTCGCCGTGTTCACGAGGAAAGAGTAATTATAATTATTTTGAATTTTTATGTCGTAGCCAATGTGCTTCGATATTGTAAAAATGTACCTCTACGCTCCTCTCGCTTGTCTTTTCTTTGGTCTCAATTCAACTTAGAACAAGGCTTCGTCCGCGACGTCTTGTTTCAGCTGGAACTTCCCAGCCTTGACGATCTCGCGCAAGCCGTCGGCGGTGGCGTCGTCGAGTCCGAGCGCGTCTTGCAAGTTCTTCTGGTCTTCCTCCCCTGCGCCTTCATTGGCGAACACCGAGTAGATGTCCTGCAGCTCTTCCTTGACGCCCCACTCGAGCTTGGATTCGGGCGCGACGCCGTGGCACGCCACAAGGTTCTTTGCCGATTTCACAACATCAGAGACCTTCTTCTGCCGGAGCTCCGCAACTGCCGCGACCATCGTCGATCGCTTCTTGTCGTTGGCGATCTTTAAAAGCTCGGTTTTGGCTTTATCGGCTTCGATGCCGAGATCGGCAGGGAGCGTGACGCTCAAGGCTTCGATATCCGCCGCCCCTGAGCCGTCCGTCAAACGCGACTCCGCGTTCTTCCGGAATAGCTGCATCCTCTTGTCAGGCGAGATCATGTTTTCAATCTCCACACCCTCTTCCTTCATCTTCCGCACGTCCGCGATGGTCAACGTGCCCATCGCGATTTGCGCCTGCAACTCGCCCAGCATCTTCTTCGACGTGATGCCCTTGATGATCTTCTGCGCGTCAGGTTCAGGCAGGGAAAGCGAGGTTTGAATCTCCTTCAGCTTCTCCGCACGCTCCGCGGTGAGTCCTTTGCCGTCCGCAAGGAGTTGCTCCGCCTGCGCGCGGAACGCCTTGTCCGCCAAGCCCTTGTGCACGCTCCCGACTTCCATTTGGTTCAGACCCAGGATGTCGCCGAGCTGGGTGAGCCTGGTGAACTCGCTTTGGTCGCGCTCAATCGTGATTTGCACGCCCATCGGCGCCGTCACCGTGTCGCCCTGCATGCAGAACATCAGGTAGTCCTGGTAAATGCCTTGCGAGGAAACGCTGTCCATCTCCTCCCTCAAGTTAACAGTCTTCTGGTACGTCTCCTCAACCTTCTTCACCACGTCTTCAACCTTCTCTTCCTTCTCGGAGGAGCCCTCCTTCTTGTCGTCCTCCTTCTCAGCCTTGACCTCGTCCTTCTTCTCATCCTTCGCGTCACCTTCCTTCTCATCAACCTCCTTGGCATCCTCCTCCTTCTTCTCTTCAGCTTTGGCTTCCGCTGCCTTCTTCTCTTCAGCCACCTTCTCCTCTTCCTCTTCCTTCTTCGCCGCTTCCTGCGCTTCCTTTAGCAACTCCGCGAGCTCCTTTGCGGCGTCCTCTGCCGCGGCTTTGGTGACGTCGGACACCATCGGCGTAACAACCGTGGCGTTGAAAAAGATCATCTTGCGAATTTCTTTCGACTGTTCGATTTTGTTCTGCTTCGTCCTAGCGACCCTGATGTACGCCATGAAGCTCTTAACAACTTCGCCCTTGAGAATCTCAAGCGCCATCTCATCCGTGATCCGCACCTTGTTCTTCGCCGCTTTGCACCGATCCCTTAATTCGGGGGTGAACGCCTCCGTGCCCACGCTCAGCGCGGCTTGAACCTGGGACTTGTACACGGCGCCGCAGATCTCGCGCGTGCAAGTGTCTACAACATCCTTCGGAACACACAACAGTCTACGCACACGCGAAAGCGCCTCCACGTCTTCGTCCGTCAAGCTCTTCTTCTCCATCACTTGTTCCATCTTGGTGCGGTAGTTTTCCTTGTTCACCTCCGCGGCGATTTCAGGGGGGAACTGCAGGGCTTCGCAAATCTTCTGTAACACGCCCGCGGGGGATTCCGCTTTGTCCAACGCGCCTGATTTCACCGCATCCCGCAGCTGCCCCCGGTACACCTTCGTTGTGACCTCAATCACCACGTCCTCGGCTTCTTTGTTGCCCATGCCGAACAGCACTTTCAAAGCGCCGGCTTGTTCCTTCAAGTCGCTTGAGAACGTGCCATCCTCGCACCCTTGCGTTAGGAAATTGGTGAACAGCGTCTTTGCTTCCCCTGTTTTGTCCGCGAACGAGGTGCCGAATAAGTTCACAACAGCGAGACCGGGCAACGCGTTGGCCTTGGATTTCAACGTCGTGTTGAACGTGAGCACTTCCTTCAGGAGGGTGTTCGCCGCGGTGTAATCCGAGTTCACGGTCCGCGCAGAAGCGAGCTCAGCGGCTTGCTCAACCTTGGCCACCACGAGTTGCTGCGCCATTTCGTGCACAACCTCTGCGGTGTCCGCGTCGGATAAGTTCACTTCGGTTTGGAACTGTTTCGCCGAGGCGAGAGACGCGTCGTCGAGGTTAGCAATGGCGCCCGACTTTTCCAAGGCGCCTTTGAGCAAGTTAGACGCGCTGTCTTTCAATGCGAGAGTCACTTGCGCATCACTCACACGGAAGATCCTGTTCCACGGGAGCAGGAACTTGGCTTGCTGCTCGCCGAACGTCCGGGTGGAGATGTACACCAGCTTCTGGAACTCCCTGCGCGACTCCAAATCAGCGTCCTTGTCCCCGAGCTCGATGCGTTTGCGGAACAAACGCCTTCCAACTTCGATGTGCGCGTTTGCGGCGTCCGCGTCCTCCAATCCCAGCTGCGCGCGGAAGTTGCGCAACGCTTCGGGCTCCCAGCCTTGAACCGGTTCGTCTCCCATGGGAATCACGGACATGAGATACGCGTCGTACAGCTCAGTGACGCCTTCGGGGCACTGCTTGGCCATGTCGTTCATCCCGAACTTCGCGCCGATGGCGTCGACTTCCGCTTTCGTGATCGTCGACGGGTCGCGGTTCATCATGCCGTTCCACAGGGCTTTGGGGGCGGCGGAGACACGCTTTTTGTCCGCAGTCGCCACGCCTGCAGCCGCTGCCGCCCCAAGGCCAGCCGTGAGCACCGCTCGTCCCGCGTTGCCGCCCACCTTGCCGCCCACGGTGGCGCCCATTGCGAGACCGCCGCCCACCACCGCCGCGTACGCCGCTAAGCGCGCGCCGCCAAGCGCAGTCTGCTGCTGCTCCAGCTGGTCCATCTCCTTCTCGAACGCGTAGGGGGAGGGGCGCTTGTCCTGTAGAATTGATGTGTGTGGGGAGGGGAGGGGAGGTTGTCAGCGACGTTTGATTTGAGAATTTCATTCCGTCTCTCTTCGATCTTTAAGATCTCCGAGAGATGAGGGGGATGACCAAGGAGAGTGTGGTTGGCACGCTTGTGTTGCGTGTGCCTCCCGTTAAACCCTTGTGTCGTCATATCGCACATCTTCTCGTGATATTCGTCGATCTGTAGAGACGCGATCTCGCGGTTACGGGGGACACCGCCTCGGTCGGCGGTCGGCGGCGAGCTGAATTTCAGCCACTCCGGATAACCCTGGGGTCTCGGTTCTAGGAATGATTTGGAAGACTGTGTGTCCGGCTTCCCGTGCGTGGCATGCTATGCGAGTGTTCACTTACCTCAGCCGCCGCTCTGGTAACATTGCGCACGGGTTTGCAGTGCACGCGCGCGAACGCGCTGCGTCGGGGAATCTGGACGCCTCCGCTGAGGAACCCGGACGCGCGACCGGTGGTGGCGCTCGTCGCGGCGACGGCGGAGACCGGCATTGTCGCCGTGAACGTGTGGCGGGGACAAAGGTGTAGGTACCGCGGTCAAGTTCGACTCCCTTGAGGAAGTGACAAGTGTAGGCGCTCGACTTGCCGTCTGACAAGCAATGCGAGCGTCGTTGTGGGGGAGGTGCGCGTTCGCCGGCGAAGGCACGCGAGCAAATCGGCGAAATCGTTGCGAAGCGCTTTTCTCAATCCAAAAACGCCGGAGGAAAGCGATATCTGGTGTTTGTCCCTCCTTTTCAAAGGTCTGTTCACGGTCTGTGGACTAGTTCCGCCATCCACACTCGATCTCTGCATTTCGCAAACGCTTCTGATTCGATTTCAGAAAATCGTGTTTCGGAGATCCTTCCCATGTCTTCGACGAGAAATCTGTGTCAGCACACGCTCCCCGCCGACAGCTCACTCTCTGTCGCGACTCCCGGCCTTCCTCCTGGACCGCTGACGTGATGTTCGCTACGTCTTCCACTTCGTGCGTGCCCGCGCGTGCCGTGCTCGGCGGCCGCCGCGTGGCGCCAAGAGGCACTTCTAACGTGATGGTGTCAGTTAAATCTCGTGGTCATTCATCCTCGATGCAAATCAGCGCCAGCGGGTTCAGCGTGGGTAAGCTCACGTCCGTTTTGGCGAAGAAAACGCAAGGCGACCTGGACCGGGTGTTCAAAGGTACGAGCAAGACAAGAGACCGTTTATCTTACATGGACGAAGTGTTGGCGCTTTGGAGGCTGGATGACTTGGAGGACACGCTTGATGAGCTGGAAGAGACTTTGCTTAGTGTCGATTTCGGGCCGGGTACGAGTTCCAAGGTGCTTGATGAGATCCGACAAAGAGTGGAGAACGGCGAAATCAAGACCGGCCAAGAGGTGAAGCAAGGCTTGAAGAACGCGATTGTGTCTATTTTGGAAAAGGCCAACGGAGGCAAAAGTGGCACCGCCCCACTAACCTTCAATGAGACGGATGGCGAACCGAGCGTCGTGCTCATCGTCGGCGTCAACGGCGGTGGCAAGACCACCACGGTTGGTAAGCTGAGTCACAGATTTAATGTAGAGTCAGACGCCAAGGTGATGCTCGTCCCCGGTGACACGTTCCGCGCCGCCGCTGCGGAACAATTAGCCACCTGGGCAGAGCGCTCCAACGGCGTGATGGCTACGTACAAGGAGGGCACGAAACCGGGCGCATTGTGTTACCAAGCCGTGGACGAAGCGGTGAAGATGGGTGATGTTGACGTGGTGTTAGCCGACACCTCCGGCAGACTTCACACCAACTGCGACCTGATGGACGAGCTCGTGGGGGTGAAGAAGAGCATCGGGAAGAGGATGGAGGGGGCGCCGCACGAGACGCTTTTAGTTCTGGACGGCACAACGGGGCTCAACATGCTGAACCAAGCTCGAGAATTTCACGCCGCGGTTGGGGTGGGGGGTTTGATTCTTACGAAATTGGATGGCACCGCGCGTGGAGGAGCCGTGGTGTCAGTCGTGGATGAGCTCGGTATACCTGTCAAGTTCGTGGGCGTCGGGGAGGGGATGGAGGATCTGCAAACCTTCGAACCCAGAAGCTTCGTCGACGCGCTGTTCCCGGAAGAAGCCGAGTAAAGTTTTTTGGATAGATATCTGAAACTATTGTAACACTTGTGCTCTTATGTGACTACATGTATGACTTCTTGTTACGTGCACTCTAACTACTTCTCTTATGGACCCTACCTACGTGCTTTACCCGCCACCGCCACTGGTTGGCAATGAGACTCGAGTCGGCGAAGAGTCGAGCGAGAGTTTTTCCAGTCCATGACTACTACCACTCAATCCGTTCACCTCAACCAGCGGCGGCAGTTTCGTAAATGCTTTTTCGGAAATTTTTTTCAGCGACACCGCCCCCAACACGACTTCCGGAAGCTCATCCACATCCTGTCCTTCAATCATAAACACGATCTCCTCACTGGACAAGGCACTTGCCCACTTTAAACTCCTGTACACGCGTTCCATGAATTTATTTTGACCCAACTCGAAATCAATCTCGAAGTGGTCGGAGGATTGGAAGTATTTCAATCCAAAGCCTCGGCCGAGTTTCTTTCCTAGAATTATTGGGCGCCGCGGGACCGCCGCGCGTAACGCCCAAGGCGCATCAAGCAAAGCACAGACCATCTTGAATTTACTATTTCTAGTGGCGTCGTCAGCGTTTAAAAACCGAGACAAACACTTACCGAAAGGCGTGCCGAGTTCGTGTTTTAAAAGCTGCGGAAGGTTCATCCCCGCCCGCGAACCGGTGGGTTGGAAGTAGCAACAAATACTCACTACCGGCGGCCCCGGGTTTTGAAACTGAAACACGAATGTCCAAGGGCGGTGGGAAAGGGAAGTTGATTGTTCATTATTTGACTTTGACCGGGCATTAGTCCACGCATCTCGTTGCCTGTTGAGCCAGCTTTCCGGCCTTACGTCACTCACGTCGTCTACGTGGTCGTCCAAAGAAAACAAATCGACGTGCACGCATTCCATCACCGGGACGGCCGGCGTTTGCTTCTTCTTTTGAGTTAAATAACCCGGGCCCCGGACTTTGAGCCACTCCAACACCTCCACGTCCGAGGACCAGTGAGGTGAGATGTGTTTCTCGTCAGTTTCTGAGTCCCGTGTGGACGGCATTATGAACTCCGTCGCGCGTGGAAGCACGCCGTCGAAGGAACTGCGGATGGCTCGGTGCGATGTGGAGGGCACCTCTTCAACAGATCTGTCGTAGTACCCTCCCCGCCCATCCCTCTCCTCCCCAAACGCATCACCACCCTCTAGCACCTCCTTTAATAACGCCTCTGCGACACCCTCACTGGCGGTGTCGTAATCCGTGTCATCATCTGCGTTGTCATGCACGTCGCGTCGGACCACGTGGCGTGAATGAGAGGGACTGGCATTTTGTCGCCGGGTGCCCTCTGGCGTGTCGTGCCCCGCCGCATCCCCTGACGCCGCCTTTGCCGCCGCCTCTTCGCGCGTCCTTCGCTTCACAGACCTAGAGACCCCGCCGAAGAACCGCCGCAGCCTGCCCAGCGCCTTGGACCCCCCGGGCATGGCGCCGTGCCCCTTGAACTGAAGCAACGACGCTTTTCAATGCAGGGCAACTTCAGCCGCGCGATAATAAAAAGTCAGCAACTTGGAGATCGACTAGAAACTTGGAGAACACAAAATGAATACTGTTTGCAAGTCAAGATTTGCTCGATTTAGAGATGGAAAGGAAAAGAGAAGGGAGAAAAAACTGAGTTTTATGTACACGGGGATAACGTATTATGTATATGGTGTGACTCCTTACAACACCCACCCTCTTATGCACTATGATAAACTTACGTGCACTCAACTCTTAATGTAAACTGTTTACATGAGGGACTTGGCGGCGGCGATGGCGGCGTCGGTGGTGATTCCGAACTCCTTGTACAGGATGCCGGCGGGTGCTGAGGCGCCGAAGTCGTCGCGGCCGATGGACTTGTGCGCGTACTTGGCCCAGCCGAAGGTGGAGCCGGCTTCGATGGACACGATGGCCTTGCAGGACTTGGGGAGAATGGACTCCTTGTACTCGTCGGATTGCTCCTCGAAGAGTTCCCAGCAGGGCATGGACACGGCACGCGCCTTGGCGCCCAGTTCCGCGGCGGCGTTGCACGCGAGCTCGAGCTCGGTGCCAGTGCCAATGATGATGCAGTCGACGTCCTCGCCCGCGGCAGGACCCGCCACGACGTACGCCCCCTTGGTCACGCCCTCCTTGGAGGTGCCGGGGAGGTTGGGCACGACCTGGCGGGAAAGCGCCAGGGTGGTGGGGCGGTCGGTCTGTTCAACCGCAATCTTGTACGCACCCGCGGTTTCGTTTCCGTCAGCCGGGCGCATCATGAGCATTCCGGGCATCGCGCGGAAAGACGCGAGGTGCTCGATAGGCTGGTGCGTGGGGCCGTCTTCACCAACACCGATGGAGTCGTGGGTCATCACGAACAGCGTGGGCGCACCGGAAAGCGCGGCGATGCGCATCGCGGAGCGCATGTAGTCGGAGAAGATGAAGAAGGTGGCGCAGTACGACTTGAAGCCGGGGGAGTGCAGGGAGATGCCGTTGGCGATGGCGCCCATGCCGTGCTCGCGCACGCCGTAGCGGATGTTGCGCTCGGCGGGGGTGTCCTTTTGGAAGTCGCCGAACTGCTTCATGAGGGTCATGTTGGAGGGCGCCAGGTCCGCGGAGCCGCCGACGAAGCCGGGGATGGCGTTGCCGAGGGCGTTGAGCATGGTTTGCGAGTGGATGCGCGTGGCGACGCCAGCGTCTTCGGGGGTGAAGTCGGGGAGGGCGTCGGCCCAGCCTGCGGGGAGTTCGCCGGTGATGATCGAGTTGATCTCGGCGTAGTCCTCGGGGTACTTCTCCTTGTACTCGGCGTACTTCTCGGTCCACGCGGCTTCCGCGTCCGCACCCTTGGCGGAGCAGTCCATCGCGGTCATCACGTCCTCGGGGACTTCGAAGGGCTCGTACTTCCAGCCCAGGTTGTCCCTGGTGGCGGCGGTTTCATCGGCGCCGAGGGGCGCGCCGTGAACGTCGTGCGAGTTGGACTTGTTGGGGGAGCCGTAGCCGATGAGGGTGGTGACCTTAATCAGGGAGGGGCGGGGATCAGCCTTGGCGTTGTCAATCGCCTTGCGGATGCCGTCGAGGTCGGTGTTACCGTCCTCGACGTGCTGCACATGCCAGCCGTACGCTTCGTACCTGGCGGAGACATCTTCGGTGAAGGAGATGTCGGTGTGGCCGTCGATGGAGATGTTGTTGTCGTCGTAGAACGCGATGAGCTTGCCGAGGCCCCAGTGCGCGGCCAGCGAGGCGCCTTCGCCGGACATGCCTTCCATGTTGCACCCGTCACCCATGATGGTGTAGGTGTAGTGGTCCACGATTTCGCAGTCGGGCTTGTTGAAGCGCTCGGCGAGGTGCTTCTCGGAAAGCGCGAGGCCAACAGCGTTGCAGAAGCCCATACCGAGAGGACCGGTGGTGACTTCAATGCCGTTGGTGATGAAGTTCTCGGGGTGACCGGGGGTAATGGAGTCCCACTGGCGGAAGTTCTTCAGGTCGTCGTTCTGTGGGTTTAAAGAGAAGGAGGGAAGGTTAGGAACGCTCAAAAAAAGTGAAAAAAAGTGACTCATCTGTCGCGACAGCCAAATGCGCTCCAGGCTGGCGTCCGGACATTTCGGACGATCGGGTGTCCGGTAGCGCGCGCGTCCCGACGCCGCCGAGGGTTATCATGTCCCCGTATGCGTCATGTCTTTGCGTGTGCATCTCGGGGACACGTAGGGCGCGTGTCGTCGGGGCAATTGAGTCGTCGGGTGCGGAGATGCTCCGAACTCCGTCCCCAAGCGCCGCCAGAAAGCACCGCTTTTCGGGACGGTCCGATCCATCTCCACCCGTGTCCGGATAAAATAAGCAATCGGATCGGGCTCCGGGACGGTCCGGGATACCGTCGCCATCTCCTCGTCGAACGCTCGTTCGTGTTAAAAATTGGGGTACGTACCGACACGGAAGGGTAGCCGGTGAGGTGCATGAGGGAGTACTGGAGCATGCAGCCGTGGCCCGCGGAGAGCACGAAGCGGTCGCGGTTGAACCAGGTGTGGTTCTTGGGGTTGTGCGTCATCGCCTCGCGGTAGATGACATAGCCCATAGGGGCGCAGCCCATGGGAAGACCGGGGTGACCGGAGTTGGACTTGTTGATGGCGTCAATGGCGAGGAAACGCACGGTGTTGACGCAATCCATCACGGTGTCCGCGGATACATCCGCGGGCGCGGCGAGCGCGGCGCGGACCGGCTTCACGGCACGCGCGGAAACGCGAGCCGAAACCTTCTTCGCCTTCGCGGTGACCTTCGCGCCGGCGAAGGAGGCGTTGAGCGCAGCCATCTGGGAAGCAGCGGCGGCCATCTTTCCTTGTTGAATAAAGGGAAGTGTGTGTGTGCGGAGGAAAGTGAAGGTCGGGTGGGGAGTGCGTGGAGGAACACGGCGAACCGATTGCCGATTCGCGAAACTGGTCCGTCAAGGAGAGCCTCGAAATCCGTGACAACTGTCGAGACGAAAAAACTTGATAAAAAATGGATTTAGCATTTTTTGCCGACTTCGTGACTATTTAGGGCAATGAGAAAATGCTTTGTCATTCGCCTCCGTCGGTTCAACGTCTCACCTCGCCCACCGTCCATCTCGGTTTCTCACTCTCCGAGACGAATTGGAAAATTCGTCAGAGCGTTTTTTTAATTTAAGCCATTGATGAGCATTGATTGTCCGCGCGCCGACGCGAGTGCTGCGACTGGTGTCGAGTAAAGTCGCACATGACCTGTCACACTTGTTCTGTTTCTGTCGCATTTCGTCTCATTAAAAAGTCGGTTACTTTACGATGCATCACGCTTCGTCGCGCTTGCGTTTCAGGCCGGCATCATCTTTTTCTTTCTCATCCTCCTCGACGCTCGGTCCGATCCGCACGCCGTCATCATCCTCCTCCTCCTCCTCCTCCGCGTCGAAGTTCACCACCCCCGCCTCAACGTCGTCGTCGTTCTGCGTCACCTCCGAGTCCTCCGCTTCGATCATGTCCAGACCTGGGTCATCGTCTTGTGTAGGGTCACTAGGGGGTAGCGGTACACCCGTCGCAGGTAAATCTGTAACGGGGTTCACACCCGCGTCGTCGTCGCCTTGTTCTTTCTTCGCCGCCCCCTGAGCGGCGCGTTTGAGCGCGGCGGCCGCGTCCGCGCCAGTCAGCGCCTGGTCCGCGGCTCGGTACGCTCCCGGGACGTACCCCCCTCTTGACCGCTCCCCGCGCCCCAGCAAAACGCCAGTCAGCAGCTGCGCGTCCGCGGCTTTCTTCGCCTCCGCTAAGTCGCCCGCCCGCCCGGGCTTGGGCTTAGCGTTTGAAAACACGGCTTCGTCGCGGTCGCGGGAGTAGTACGTGATGAAAGCCGGCGTTTCGGACGCCACGGCTAGGGGTCCAGGCCACAGGGACTGGTCAGCATCCATCTTGTTGAACAGCTCAATCTCCTCAGGCGTCCGCGCAACCTGCCGGTTCAGCTCCCGTAAACTCGGCGCTGCGCAACTCTTGACGTTGCCGCCGGCTTGGTCTGACATAAGTTTTTCAAGAGTCTCTCGGCGTTCCGCGTGCGTGGTCTGCTGGTCGAACCGCCCGGCGTTGATGATCTCGTCCGCCATTTCTATTTTCTGCTGCTGAATCACGTTCCGAACGACGGACTCGATTGACTCGGCGTAGGTTCTGGTGCCACCGGTGCCCCACGTGCGGTCGTCCAAAGGCGTGCCCGTACTTTGTGTCGAATCTTGTTTCGGTTTCGTCGTCCCCCCGACTCCAACCTCATCCACCCCCGCGCCGATGGCGTCCACCACGGCTTCCAGGTAAATACACCTTACTTCCCGTTTCTGCCCAATACGGTGCGACCGCGCAACCGCTTGCTCTTCGTTTTTCGGGTTCGGATCCGGGTCGTACACTACTACTGTGTCCGCGGTCTGCAGGTTCAAACCTCGACCGGCGGCCCTGATACTCAAAAGAAACAAAAACTTTTTCGAGTCAGGCGCGTTGTACTCGGTGATCGCGACTTCGCGATCGTCCAGGGAGGTTGAGCCGTCAATACGACACCACTCCAACCCCTCACCAGCCGGAGTACCCTGCCGCCACTTCATGTATACCTCTAACAGATCCAGAAGCTTGGTCATCGTGCTGAACAAAAGAACTCTGTGACCCGCGGCGCGCAGCTTCACCAACAGCCGGTCCAGCACCCAGAGCTTGCCACACGCGCGGACCAACGCCGCGCCGTCCCGCCAGTCCCCCCCTTTCTCCGCGGGGTAGTTCAACGCAGGGTGGTTGCAAATTTTTCTTAATTCCATGCACCTATTTTGTAGGGGTAGGTACCCGCGGAAGTTCTGTCTCGCGGCGAGCCCTATTTTCGCGACAGTCGCGTCGACGCGTATGGTGCCAGTTTTCTGAACCCAGTCGTAAACGCTGGCTTGGTACGCGCTGAAGGGAGCGTGAATCACGATGTTGACTTTCGGGGGAAGCTTTCTTTCCACGTCCTGGACCAACCTTCTCAACATGAACGGCTCAAGAATCTGGTGCAACCGCGAAACAACAATAATCTTCTTCTCCTTCTCCATCCAGTCCGACTCGGAGAGCTCCCCTTGAGGGTTGGATTGATCGACAGGTTGCGTCGCTAAACTAGCAGACGATCCACTCGGGTTTTTGTTCTTGTTATCATTCCCGAACCACTGCTGGAAGATCTTCGCGTTGTCGAACACCTGGGGTAACAGAAGGTTCAAAAGAGACCAGAGTTCGCTTAAATCGTTTTGGAGAGGAGTACCTGTTAACAGCAGTCTACGGTTGCACCGAAACCTGTCCAAATCCCGGCTCAACCTACCCTCTCGATCCTTCAACCGTTGCGCCTCGTCGATTATAATATACTGCCAGTTGACTTTCGACAATTTACTCCGATCGCGCATGATGAACTCGTACGTCGTGACTAGGACGTTGAACTTGAGCTGCGTGACTTGCGTTTGAAAAATCTTGGCCCGCTCTTCCCGTCCGCCTACGTAATAAACCGCTTCCATCTTCGAGAGCCATAATTTTATCTCAGACTTCCAATTAACTATAACTGCATTAGGCACTATAATCAAATGCGGGCCGTAGTTTTGCTTCGACTCCCACAAATACGCGATTAACGCGCAGACTTGAACCGTCTTGCCGAGACCCATTTCGTCGGCTAAAATACCGTTCAACTTGTTGTTGTACAGACTGATCATCCACTGGAGGGATGTGATTTGATAGTCTCGTAGGGTACCGGCGGTGAGCATTTTCGGTTGTCGCGCGATTTTTTCCATCTCGGTATGCGCCAACGCGTAATACTTTTGCTTCGAATCGCCGCCGTCATTGCTCTGCGCGACGGACAGTAAATCTTTGCCTCCTTTTTCTGCAGCTTTGTTTGCGGCCTGTTCTGCGGCTTCTAATACCTCCTCTTCCGTCGCCCCTCGCTCCTCCGCCTCACTCACCGCTTTCGCCGCGGCTTCTGACCGCTGCTGGTCCAGCTTCAATGCCGCGATCTTTCCGCCAAGCTGGGAGAGGTAGCCCTCGGTCTTTTCTAAAAATTCTTGTAAACTAGCGTACCGGTCGTCGACTTCGCCGCCGGCGCCGGTACCCGCGATGCCGCCTTCCCTGCCTCGCGCTTCCGCCAGTAACTGCCGGTACGCCTCCATGTCATTCGCTTTCAGCGCCTCGACGCGTTTCTGGTACTCAACGTTGTTCTGTCCGGGATTTTGAGTAGTAACCCCCATTTGTTGTGCTCTCTGAGCCGCGAGTTGCGCCTGTAACGCTTGCTCATCTCTTTTCCGTTTCGCAAAATCTTTGCTTAATTTTTCGTGAAGCCGGATAATCGCCCGGTTCTTAGTAATAGTAAGCTCGCGTTCGGCAGCGGCGTTTTCGTAAATCACCCTGCGCCACTCTTTGATTTGCTTAAAGTGCTCCTCCTTTTCCCGTTTCTTTTGCTTAACTTGCTCTTTTTGTGACAACTCTTTCATCTTTTCAAACTCCTTGACCGTCTTTTTGTACGTGCGCGGAGGCATCTCCATCAGCTCTTTTTGCTTTGAGACTAGTTTAGCCCGGACCGCGTCTTGCACCTTGACCAACACAAGCGACTTCTCCTCAACTTTCAACTTGCGCCTTCGTTGGCGTATTTGAGCGAGGGAGAGGTCGTTTGAAAGGTTGTTTGATGTGTCCTTATCATCATCATCAACATCCATGTCTGATACATCTTCTCCTCCTCCATTTACTTTCCCCGCTTCCAACGCATCAAGCTTTTGAATCTCGTCCCGAATCCATTGAAGACGTTTACTTCGCATTCTTTCCAACCTTCGGTCCCCCTCCAGCTCCACCGCCGCTCGCAAGTCGTAGTGCAGGGGAATAGGTTTTGAGTTGTGTAGATGTTGGGACTCGGTATCTACGTGATTGTCTACGTCTTCTGTTGACTGGAACATCGAGCCCTTCGGTGGGACATACCAATCCGGCATTTGCGTCACGCTCTTGGGAACGGCGCGCGTGACTTTTCGGCGGACAGGCACGTCACTTTGAGGCGGTTGATACTGCTGATACTGCTGATATTGCGGATATTGTTGCACATGTCCTCCACTCAAAGTGCTGTTTGAATCTTTTCTCTTGTTCATCGCGCCGGGCGGTCTGCCGCGGCCGCGCTGCTGGAATGTATTAGCGTTCGCTTGCGCGGATCCAACAAACACGCCGGCGCGCTGCGCCGCCGCCGCCGCCGCCCCCGCGCCCATTGGATTGGAAAACTCACCCGATACAAGGTTCCGTCGCTCCTGCATCCACTGTTGAGCCGTGGTGTTACCCCTCCCCGGGACCGGAAAGTCCCACTCGTTGCGTTTCATCTTCTTGAAACACACGATTTGCGTGCGCAATCGGTTCAACTGCTCGTGGGTGAAGCCGGAGATGACACGAAACGAACTCTTCGCCTGAGCCGCGCGCTGAGACGCACCGGTCGGGGGTTGACCGGAACCAGGGGAAGCCTGGATTATTATTAGTGGTGCAGGATACGTATTTGTCAGTACATTGATTTGAGATGAAGTTAATGACCCGTCACGTACATAGGGAGAGCCACGATCGGGTCGTGGTGCCTAACACAAACCAAGTGAGATCGTGGAATGTTGATCTGGGCAAACCTAATTTCGAGGTCGGGGGTGGGAGTGTATCGTGACTCATTGACGTACCTTCGGCCCGTCCGGAGGGGCGCTCATCGCCGCGTCGTTCCGCTCGTCAACCGAGCCTCGCCGACAGACGGTTCAAAACGCACGACCCGTCTGTTCGTCAAGAGTTCGCCCGTCGGCGCTTGTCTGACTGAGTTATTGCTGCCAAGTCTGTGATCGAGACGAATTGATTTTTTTCTGCTCGAACGCGTCTACTCGCGAGCCGGTCTCTGCAGCAGATCTGGCGCGAACACGGTGCTTTTACGGCTTGCCGCGTAGGAAGTATTACGACGGCACTCCCACGCGCGTCACACACGCTCACGCCCTCATCTCACAAAAGGTGCGTCACTGTCTGCTTGATACGAGCATGATCCCGGCGTCTACGTGTAGAACGCATACGATTCTACACACCGCGTCACCCAGCGCCGCGACAGTCGCACGCGGCGGAAGATGACGAGTCACGACTTGCAATGCACGGCACTTTCGGCACGATGCCTTGTCGGGAGTTGAAAGGTCGTGTTCGATGTGTGTTTGGTGCGCGGTGCACACTGCGCGTCAATCCAAATGTGTTATCGACATTCACATCGACATTCGTATCGACATGTACAACCCGCCATGAGACCTACGCTGACCTGTCACACCCTATGTTCTCCTGGACCCCCTTTCATCACAACCTTCCTGCACCTTTTTCACAGAACCATGAAAGTCACGCTTGCGACGACGTCGGCGGTTACGACCAAGGGCGCCGAATTGAAGAACTTCGACTTGAAGGCGAGCACTACCGTTGAGGGGTTCAAGGTCACCTGTACCGCGAAGCCGACAACCCCGTCCGTGAGTTTCGACCCCGTGAAACTGAACACCAAGCCCGTTTCCGTGGATGTGAACGCGGAGGTTTCGAAAAACGGAGTCACCGTGTTTTTTGATAATTTACAAAAGTTGGGCGACAAGAAAGTTGCGCCCAGGGTAAAGGTGGAGCAGAAGGTTACTGTATCTAATAAGTCATACACGGTAGATGCTGAGGTTGCGCTGAAGGGCAACGTCAAGACGAGTGACGTGGTTACTGTTACCTGCAAGGCTCCTCCGGTTTCTGGATTTACGCCCAAAGCGAGTTACAGCACGGGGCCCAAGGGGTTGTCATTGACTGTTTCAGGCGATGTCAACACTGACACCAACGTCGTGGTAAAGGCCGAGCACTTCCCGGCTAAGAGTTGCAAGCCCACCAATGTAACAACCACTTTAACCCAGAAACTGCCGGAGAAGATGAAGGTTAAATTACAATTGAAGCAGGACCTTTCCGGGAGCGTGGAGGTTCACAAAGGTAACGCGTTTCTCGAAGCGCCCATCGGCGCCAACGGGAAACCGCCGGGCATGCGCGACGTAACCTTCAAGTTTAAAAAGAGCTTCGAGTACGACCTGTAAGGTTGAGCTGGTGAGATCAACGTACCTTTACTATCGGTGCTTTGCACTGTGAGTAGGCACAAGTAGACGTTATATGTTAAATAAATGTCCTATAAGTAATAGCGTCACTCAATCTTCTTCGTCATCTCCTATTTCGCTCGTCGTCTCCGGCGCTTCGATACCCCGTTTCAGAATTTCCATCTCCTGATCGTCGCAATCGGTCCACTCCCCGCTCGAAATCCCCCCCAACCCGATGCCCATGATTTCCATTCTGTGCAGCTCTTGAACGGAATACCCGAGGGCGTCGAACATCCGCCGAATCTGCCGGTTCCGGCCTTCGCGAAGCGTTATTTGAACCACGCGGTTTTTTAACCCCTCGTTTCTTGAGTCAGAGCGGTTCACGATTTCCAACTCGCACGGCAGGGTTTTCGCGGTGACTATCCTGTCCACCTTGTCCCGGCGTACCGGGGTTGAAATCACGATACCGTCCCGCAAAGTTTGAAGATCCCGTTCGGAAATAGATTTATCCAAAACCACAACATATTTTTTATCTTTCCTGACGCCCGATCTCAAAACCGAATTAGGAACCCGCCCGTCGTTCGTGAGGAGAATCAATCCTGTGCTGTCTTTGTCCAGACGGCCCACTGGGAACACCCTGGCGTGAGGGTAGTTTAAGGCGTCTATTATGTTGGTTTTATCTCGCCGGTCCGTCGTGCAGGTTATGCCTTTTGGTTTCCAGTACTTGACGTACTTGAATTGATTATTTTTTGTCTCGAAGGAATTTTCGTCAATGACATTCATCTTTTCCCACGCGATTGACTCACCGTCCAGCTCGACGATGTCGCCTGGAAAAACCCTGGCGCCCGCTGTGACCACTGCGTCGTTCACCGTGACCCGTCCTTCCTGGACTAATTTATCACTCTCCCGCCGGCTCGTGAAATCCTTGAAACACTTGTTCACACGGACGCCGAGTTGATTTGATTCAGTGTTTGCAGTGGATTGGGAATTGCCAATCGGCGATGCAACTCTTCCAGAACCCGTCTCCCTTCCCACGTTCACCACTCGAAAGTCCTCGCCGTCGGGTAACGGCGTGCTGGATTGCGCCCACACGCGCTCCCTGGTTGCGCCCGCGTGCCGCCACGCGCCCTCTTCCCCACGGGGCCCTGTGCGTGGGTCATCCGCCGTGTGTGTGTTTTCCTCGGACTTTGCCAAACGCTCACCCCACCCGACACGACCGGGACCAGAGTCGTCGCGAACGCGCCTGCCGCCGTCGCGGCCGCCGCGGCCGCCGCGGCCGCGACCGTGCCCGCGACCGCGCGAGGGCGAAGCCGATCGACCGGACCTGCAAGCGGCGGCGAACGTCGCGACCATGCGCGTCGGCGGCGGCGGTGGGTGCGAATCTCGCCGCGAAATCCCAAACGCACAAGGGGCACCCCACTCCCGCACCTCAACGCGTGCACTGACCCTCCGCGGACGCACATCACGTGGCGTACACGCGACACTAAACGCAAGGGAAACCAACGACGACATCGTCGACGCGGGACGAAGTGAGGAACAGATGAGAGAGGGTCGATGGTTTAATTGAATTCGTTTTATTTCACTGCAGAAAAGCACTTCACAGTTTCGCTTCGCACTTTTCGCATCTCGTGTATAGTATCAGGACTGATCCTCCCTCTACTCCTTTTTTATGGGAAGCACTTGAATCAGATCATCAAACTCGATGATGAACCAGTCCGCGTTTTCTGCGACAGTGTCCCTGACTTGCACGCCTCCGTATCCGATAAATACATCAGCTCCACCGTGCGCGCGCGACTCCAAATCAGTCGCCCCATCGCCGACCATCGCCATCACGGCGTGCCCGTCCTTCTTCTTGATGTGCTTTACTGCGTCTGCCTTACCTCCTGCTTTGCTGGTGAACTCGTTTGGGTCAAAGGTGTCATATGAACCGTCATCCTCGAACAAAATGTCGTTCGCGAACACGTTTTCACGCGGGACGTCAAGCAAGTCAGCGACCGGGTTGATCATGTGCCTGAACCCGCCTGATACGAGATACACGTTTTTTCCATTTTGACGCAGCGTGTCGAACAGGTTCTTGATCCCGGGACTGAGTTTCGGGGGGTTTTCTGTGACGAACTGCTCGATGGATGACTTGGTGGGCTGCATAACCTGGAGTCGATTGTCCAGCGCTTCCCGAAAGCTCACGTTGCCCCCCATCGCTGCCGCGGTCATGGCAGCGACCTCTTCGCCCTTGCCAAGATATGCCGCGAACTCATCGATGCCTTCGTCGACGCACACGGTGGAGTCCACGTCGAAGCAAAACGCGGATGACTTTTGGATCAAGTCCAGGACATCGCTAGAGGGTTCCCTGTGTGGATGGTAGGTTGGAGGAGTGATGGAGATGGTGAGTTGGAGCGGAACGAATGAGATTTGAATGAAAATATCCAAAAGAAAACACGTCTCAAAACACCGCTTCGTTGGGTTTTCATTGTGGTTGAGGTGTAGGGTAGGTGTAAGGTAGTGGTAGTAAAGACATGTACGCTTCGGTATTCGCCCCTGCTTACCTGTTGTTCGTGGCGGCCATTGAGGGCGCGGCGACGTTGATCACGACCCGTAGCCTGTTGGTGTGGCGTCCGCGGCGCGCGTTGGCCGAGCGGGGGGTGACGCGCGGGACGAGATTCGAAGTCTGCGCCAAGGAGAACATCGAGATGTGTGATGCGAGTAAGTCGAAGATAACTCCAACCTGTACGTTCTTCAATGGAACCCTTAGTGGTTCACCACAAGCGGTTCTTTCGGCGCGAGTTTCTTGGCGACTTCAGCGAGCCTTTCCGTTCGTTGCGCCTCGGTTTCCACGGACACCAAGTGCTTGACCTTTTCAATTTGACCTCGCACAGCTTCGTTGTTCCCAACCGCGACTTCTTGCCGAACCTTGTGAAGGCCCAAGGACTTTAACGTCTGTACGTACGTTTTCTGTTTGCCAGCCAAACCGCGACGCAGGGTCACGAAGAGCATAAATCACCGAAGAGCGGCGAACGAGTCGGCGCGCGTGGCGAATGAGCCGCGACCGCTCCACCGAAGACACGAAAAAGAAGGGCTGAGAACTCGCCGCCGGATGAGAGCATCTGATTTTTCTTGAGTCATTCTTGAGTTACGGATGTGAAAAGCTCTTAGAGGAGATTCGTGGCTCTCATTCTGACTGAAACGAAAGAGAGATTGACCCTTCGCGCGCGTCGATGAAACGACGCACGGCTCGAAACGTTTTTTGGAAGGTTCTACGTGTATTAAAGTCGTCTCACTCGCACACTACCACACTTAATCATCTCTCTGCAGGGACTGCGCATCCCCCGCGAGCCCCATGGCGTGCAGCCCATTGTCCACGTACACCAAGGAGCCGGTGATCCCCGAGGCCAAAGGTGAGCACAGGAACGCGGCGGTTTGGCCGATCTCCATGGCGGTGAGGGGCTTCTCACTGAGGGGCGCGTTGGACATGGAGTAGTTGATCATGTCGTCGATGAACCCGATAGCCTTGGCGGCCCTGGAGCCGAGCGGGCCGGCAGAAATAGTGTTGACGCGGATGCCCCACTTGCGGCCGGCTTCGTAGGCCAGGACCTGCGTGTCGGATTCCAAAGCAGCCTTGGCGGAGCTCATGCCGCCGCCGTAGCCGGGGATGATCTTCTCGGACGCGATGTACGTCAGGGAAATAGCGGCGCCGCCCTTGTTCATGATGGGGCCGAAGCGCTGGAGGAGGGATACTTTGGAGTAGGACGAGGCGGAGAGCGCGGCGAGGTAACCGTTCCTTGAGGTCTCGAGCAGGGGCTTCTGCACTTCAGGGCCGTTCGCCAGGGAGTGCACCAAAATATCGATGGTGCCAAAATCCTTCTCCACTTCCTTGGCACACTCCGCGACGGTCCAGTTTTCGTTCCCCGCGTACCGCTTGTTCGTGCGGATGTCCTCGGGGACGTCGTCGTACGTGTCGAACACGGCATCGAGGGGGTAGACTTTGGCGAACTCCATCAGGGAGCCGTCCGATAGCTTCCTTGACTCGTCGAACTTTCCGCGGCGAAGGGAAGTTTCGAAGATGTTCAGAGCGGGGACCCAAGTGCCCAAAATGACTTCGCACCCAGCTTCAGCGAGGCACTTGGAGATGGCCCAGCCGAAGCCCTGGTCATCCGCGACACCAGCGACGAACGCTTTCTTGCCTATAGGATTGATTTGTAAAAATGGGGAGAGAGCGGGTGAGTTTAGGGACTCGTGGAAGGTGAAATAAATGGACACGGCACTTCTTTGTGGTTTTTGGTGAGCACGCAAGTCGGCTCGCGAAAAGGCGGATGGCCAGCCGATGGAACGCGTTCGCGGTGTGCCGGCGTCTGCGCCTCTCGTCCGGTTCAATTCGTGACACACTTCGCGGCAATCACACGAATGTGACACGTATGTCTGTCATCCGATCGACGTGTCGTGACGGAATTCTCGTGCTCGCAAAGACCCGTGAGCCGTGAGTAGTCGCTGTATACGGTGCTAAAACTCACCGCGAAGGTCGATGGGAAGTCCGCCGTTCGAAGCCGCCGCGCGGACGGTCATGCGGGCAGCACGGACGGGCGCGGTGCGTCCCGCGCTGCGGGCGCCAGTGCGAAGCACATTGGCGGCGAACTGCTGGGTAGCCATGGCGGAGGACATGGTGCGTGAGTGAATCGACGCGTGTGTGTCTATGAGCGGCCGGACGGCAGCGCGTCCGGGATCGGCATTTCGCTTTTCTATCCAGTCACGAGCGGCTGAGAGCAAATCGTGCATTCTTGGATTCGCCGAGCCAGCAAACAGTCGCGATATGATGAAAACGCGGCTGACTTGGCAAAAAGCGAGCGCTTGCTTGCCTGGTCTTCGTCGTGTGCATCCAGCCACCCACGCAATCCACAAACGCGCGCGCCACGGCTCACGTTCCACGTTCGTCTCACACCGTTCGGCTCCTATCACAGCATGCACGCCCTGTCCGCGCCCGCGCAAGCCGCGCTCGCGGTTCGCCCCACGACACGCGCATTCTCGACACGGTCTGCCATCCCGGCTTCCCGTGCCGTCCCCGTCGCGCATCGCGTTCGCACCACCACGGTCGCGATCGCGTCGTCCAGCGACACCTCTCCATCCGATATGTCTCCCGTCGCGGTCGCTGTGTATGCGTGCGCCTCTCTCGCCACAGCGCTGGCCACCGCGATGCCCGCGATGGCTGAGGAAGCCGCGAGCGCAGCTGCGGAGATCCCGTGGTACGCCGGTGTGGTCGACATCACGGTATTAGGCGTCGTAGGAGTGCTTGTTGCGCAGGGGAACAAAAAAGCAGCGGCGGGCGCGAAGAACGGCAAGGGTAAGAAGAAGTGGTAGAGTAAAGAGGGGGTGGTACGAGAAAAGCGCAGGGTGACTGCTGGTAGAGGGGGGAGGTGAACGTTGGAGGCGAGAGGGAGGGAAAAAACATCGGGGCTCGTTGGCACACTTTTGGCCAAAACTCGTTGAAATATTCGAGCATATTCAAAACTTGGCATACCACGGTCTCAACGTCACTCGAGGGGCGCGCAGACGTCTGCATCACGGTCCGCTCTCCCAAGCACGCGCGCGTGTTTTCTGTACCGCCGCGATGCCGGACGACATCCGCAGTTTCTTCGGGGGGGCTCCCAAGAAACCTGCGGAGGTCAAGCCAGATCCGCCCGCGCCAGATGCCATGGCAATCGATCTGACGGACGACAAGCCCCCATCTTCGGGCGAAAAAAGAAAAGCCCCTGAAGAGGCTGTTGATTTGACCGAGGAAACACCCGCAGCGAAGAAGCCCAAGGTTCCGGAGACTAAGAAGACACCTACGAAGAAAACACCCACCCCGAAGAAGACACCCACGAAGAAGACACCGACTAAAAAAACTCCAACAAGAAAAGAAGAGAAGAAGGAATTGCCGAAACCCGCTGGCTACCCCAAACCCGACTCCGAGTTGAAGTTCTCGGTGTTGGAATCGAATGGCGCGTGGGCTGGCGACGGCACAAGAGCCGACCCTCCGAACAAAGGCAAGGAGAAGCCAAGAGGGCCGAGCAATTGCCTCGAAGGTACGTTTTTTTCCTTTTCCCGTAAAGTCCTGCTCGCCTTGTACTGCGTGCGTCGCGTACCACGTTGTTGGTTTTTCACGACGTCCTGTGAGATATTCCTCACCATCCCGATGCGAAGAACGCACCCAATACGTCCCCTGACTGTTTGCCCATACAAAATACTGACATCTTTCCGAAGGCGTTACTTTCGTGATCACCGGGATTTTGGATTCCCTGGAGCGCGACGAGGCGGAGGATTTCGTGAAGCGGCACGGGGCGAAGGTCACGTCGGCGGTTTCCGGCCGGACAACCTACGTCCTAGTGGGCATGGACTGCGGCCCGTCTAAAATCAAGAAAGCCAAGGAACACCGCACGACGCTGATGGACGAAGATGGGTTGTTCGCGATGGTGAGGGAGCTGGCGGAGAATGCGCTGAAAGAGGAAGTTAAAGTAGAAACTAAACAAGAAACTACTGAGGAAACTAAGGCGCCTGTTGTTGCGCACTCCGCGCTCACTGCCGGGGGTAGCAGTGCTCCGTCAAGCAGTGCTCCTTCAGGCAGTGCTCCTTCCGCCCCATCCACGACCGACTCCACGCCCCTGTGGGTGAACAAGTACAAGCCAAGCGCGCCGGCTCAACTGATCGGCAACGGGAAGAACATCGCTGATTTGAGGAAATTCCTGTCCACGTGGAACGACGTCTTTATGACAAAGACGCACCCGAACGCAGAGCTAAAAGGAAAGGAGAAGCCCATGAAAGCCGTTTTGATTTCCGGGCCGCCTGGGATTGGCAAATCAAGCGCCGCGTCGATCATCGCCAAGCAGCTGGGGTTCGAAGTCTCGGAGGTCAACGCGAGTGACACGCGCGGGAAATCTTCCAATGACGTGAAGGACGGCGTGGGGGGCAAGGCGAGTAACGCGATCCGGGAGATGGTTACTAACCGCGCGATGAGCTTCTTCGGAGGTGCACCGAAAAAAATGTGCTTGATCATGGACGAGGTTGACGGGATGTCTGGAGGAGACCGGGGCGGCGTGCAGGAGTTGATAACCTGCATCAAGCTGTCAAAAATTCCAATCATCTGCATTTGCAACGACCGGTACAACCAGAAGCTGAAGAGCTTGACGGGGTACACGCAGGATATGCCGTTCTCACGGCCGACGAAGCCCCAAATCCTAAACAGGATGCTGAAAATCGCCACGGACGAAGGGATTGTCATGTCCTCCGCAGCTATGGAAGCGTTGATTGAAACCACGAACAACGACATCCGGTTGATTATCAACCAGCTGCAGATGCGACGATTAACTAAATCTTCCTTCGAGTACGACGACATCAAGGGTCTTTCAAAAAAAGACATCGACATGGGTCCGTTCACCGCGGTTGATAAATTATGTGCCCCTGGGGCGAACACTTTGTCCGTCAACGACCGGTTGAATTTAGTGTTCCAAGACAGTGATATAATCCCTTTATTCATCCAGGAGAACTATGTGAATTACCGGCCATACGCTGCGAAGTCTGAACTTCACCGATTACAATTATGCGCTCAAGCGTCGTCCTTGATCTCCGAAGGCGACGTGATGAACAAAAGCGTGCGCGCGAAGCAGAACTGGGGTTTGATGCCGTACGCGAACATGGTGTCGAGTGTCATGCCTACTTCTGTACTCAGAGGCAACCGAGAGGTGTTCGGCACGCACCCAGGCGAGCGCAATTTTAACCGCTTCCCGGGGTGGCTTGGAAAAAATAGCACGCAGGGGAAAAACAAACGCCTGCTGATGGAGCTGCACTCGCACTGCGTCGCGGGTGGCACGTTCAAAGCGGATAGCGCGTCGCTTCGAGGCGAGTACGTGCCTCTGTTCAAGAGTTTAATCACGCAACCCCTAAAAACAAGCGGAAAGGAGGGCATCCCGCTCGTGATGGAGCGCATGGACGCGTACAGTTTAACGCGGCAAGACTGGGACAGCGTGCAGGATCTGTCAAAGTTCAAAGGCTCCGGGTCGGTTTTCGCCGACCCCGCCTCAGGGATCGCCACCGTGGTGAAATCAGCGTTCACCCGGGAGTGTAACGCAGGTACCAGGACTGTGCATTCAGGGATCTTGGTGCAGGAGTTCAAGAAGGGGAAGAAACGGGGGAAAGGCGGGGCGGGCGCGGCTGCTGACGAAGATCATGACGACGACGACGACGAAAACGCCGACGACGACGAGGACTTAAACCCCAAGAACAAGAAACTTCCCTCCGCGAAAAAGCTCGCCGCGATGGGGTTCGTGGCCAAGGATGACGGCAAGAAGAAGAAAGCGCCGGCGAAGAAGAAGTAGTTAGTGGGGGTTGTGGTGACGTTTTCAGTTTTTGCCAAAAACTCACACTTGTGATTGAGAAATCGATCGAAACGCAAACATCAGATGTTCAGCCGCCGACACGTCGCTCTTTATCCATTCGATTGCGTACATCGCTCGTCATTTTCTGGCCACGCACCTCGCATACGATGTCCGCCATGGCGCTCAACACCTGCAAGTTTGTTGCGCGCGGCAGCGCGTCGTCTCTCCGCGCGCGTTCCGGTGCGTTCACTCTGGGCAAGGCGGTTTGGTCCCACGCCCCCGTGCGAAACTTCCGCGCATCGACGGTCACAAGCATGGCGCTTAAAACCGGCATCGTCGGCTTACCCAACGTGGGCAAATCCACGCTGTTCAACGCGCTGGTAGAGAACAGCACCGCGGAGGCGGCGAACTACCCGTTCTGCACGATCGAACCCAATTCCGGTATCGTGCCTGTCCCTGACGAGCGCCTCCAAGCGTTAGCCACCATCTCCGGCACCACCAACATCGTCCCCACGACGTGTGAGTTTGTCGATATCGCCGGTCTCGTAAAGGGCGCGGCGGACGGCGCTGGTCTTGGTAACAAGTTCCTGGCGAACATCAGGGAGTGCGACGCAATCGTGCATGTCGTGCGGTGCTTCGACGACGACGACGTGATTCACGTGGACGGGAAGGTTGATCCTCTTTCCGATATTTCCGTAATCAACTTTGAACTCGCGTTAGCAGACATGGCGCAGATCGAGCGCCGATTAGAGCGCCTTGGCAAAGGCCGAGCCAAGAGCAACGCGGAAAAAGAGAGTGAACAAGCCGAACGTGACGTTTTAGCGAAACTTTCCGAAAACCTTAACGAAGGCAAACCGGCGCGGTTGGTTGACCTCACGGACGACGATTGGGCGTTGGTCAAGGACTTGATGTTGCTCACCGCAAAGCCATGCGTGTACGCGGCGAACGTCAACGAGGAAGACTTGGCGGACGCCGGTGCCAGCAACGAGTACGTCAAGTTGGTACGAACACACGCGGACGAGGAAGGTGCTTCTGTCACGATCGTTTCTGCGCAAGTAGAGTCGGAGCTTATTAAGTTGGACGAGGATGAGCGGAATGAGTTTCTGGCGGATCTCGGCGCCACGGAAGGCGGATTGAAATCGCTGATAAGAAACGCGTACTCCCAACTCAACCTGCAGACCTACTTCACCACTGGCGAGAAAGAAACCAGAGCGTGGACGATTAAAAAGGGGTTCACCGCCCCTCAAGCAGCTGGTGTTATCCACACGGATTTCGAAAAAGGGTTCATTAAAGCCGAGACGGTTGGTTATGAAGATTTCGTTTCCAACGACGGGTTCTCTGGGGCGAAAGAGAAAGGCGTGTGGCGGTTAGAGGGCAAGGAGTACGTCGTCAAGGAAGGGGACGTACTGGTGTTCAAGTTTAACGTGTAATAGGTATTAACGTTCAAAAGTCTAACTAGTCTAACTAGTATACTAATCTACAATTTATCACCCGAACTTTGAAGTGACGTCCCGGAACCTGTTTGGTTTTCTTGTTTCTTCGGTACTATTCGGCTCGGCCACCGCCCGACGTTGTCCGCGCCGTACACCTTCACAGACCGCTTGCCCACGAGTCCTATAGGCAATCCTCTTGAGACGTATACTGTCTGTAATCTGTTCCCATAAAATCTGTCTGAGTTTGGCAACACGTTCACCGCGTCGCCGACGTCGCCGTGGCCGAAACTTACGCGGCGGCGGTCGGCAAGAGGCAAACCTCGGTGCGCGGAACCGGGCGACTTAGGCTTGGATGTAGTCTTGGGGACAGCATCCTCGTCATCAGTATCGTCATCATCTTCCTCTCCTACCTCTGGCCAGTCCGCCAGCGAAGTGATGGCGGTGTGTTTGGACTTTGAGAGCTTTTTGCGTAGCGTTTCGCCGACGCGTTTGCCTCTCACCGCCGCGTTCGCGATGTTGGCCAAGGAAAGTTTTCCCGTTGTTTGATGTGATTCGTTTTCCTTTTCCGCGATGGACATGTCACCTCTGTACGTGAACTCTGTGCGCTCTGCACGCCCCTCCGAGGGGAACTTAGGCGCCGTGTCGATCTCCTCGGAGTGGAACGAGTTTGCTGACCGTTCCGACAACGACGGGGTACGTATCCGTTCGCCGGTATGACCGTACTCGTGGTGACCGTACGCGTCAACATCATTCGCTTCGAATTGAAAATCGTCGCGGAAGTCGTCAAACTCCGCGAAGTCCTCATCCACCGTGCGCGTGTCGTCGAAACTTTTTTCAGAATATATGCCGTCTGGAATCGCTCGGCGCTTTCCAGTTTCATTATCGACGTAATAAGCCACCCACCGCCCTTGCGCCGTGCCCAGGTCTTCTTCGATGAATCCGCCTTGCACAGTCGGCGTGCGCATGAACTTGAACACTGGCGGAGGTGGCTCGAATCCGAGCTCCGGGTCGGTGCGTATCTGTGCACCAAACTTTGCGAGATAAATATCGTCGTCATCGTCGAGATTCTCTTCCTTCTCCTTCCAAACACTCGACACTAAACGCGAAAGCGCGCCGCACACGGAACCCGCGACGCAGAGCGCAATGACGGCTACCGCGACGCCTATGAGCGCGCGTACCGCGGCTTCGCTTACTGGGGTGTCTGAGTCATCTTCTATAACTACGGACGTATCGTTTGTCGTCACTGTCGGCGGCGATGGCGGCGACGGCGCCTCCAACATCCTCCGCGGCACGCACTTTCCCCTTGATAGGAAGTATCCAGCAGCGCACTCGCCGCACGCAACCCCGGTGTACCCCCCGTTTTTGAAGCAAACGCACGCGCCCGTGGAGGGAAGACACCGTCCGTTGCCCCCGCACGGGATTGTCGAGCCTTCCGGTGAAGGGCATGCGACTGGTACTGGGCAGTCTGTTGCGCAGCACGTCGCCGCGGCCAATGAAAGCGCCGGGCCCAACACACCTTGGCCGTACGTTGTGTGTTGAGTCGACACCTCAGCCACTGAGGCTTGCCACCCAGTGATGCCCAACGTAATGGCGCTCGCGTCGTACGCTTCTATTCGAGCCGCAGTCTCGGAAGTATCGCTCATAATGCCACCTGGCACCACGGTTCGCTCCACATCTCCGTACCCGCAAGACTCGAGCGCGTCGCAAACGCCGTCGCCGCACACACCCGCGTGTGCCATGCCCAGCACCCTTCGCGCGCGCGTGTTCCACAGCAAATCGGTCGCGCCGCTGTCGGTTATACTCACAAACGCCCTGTTGTTTCGCGCCTCAAGCTGCGCTAATTTTTCCAACACAAATCGTATGGGCTCCACGGGTTGCGTTTCGGTGATGGTACCGTCAGTCGTTTCCGTTGACACGGTAACTCGGTTGACCCTGATGGGAAACGCCGCGGCGATGGGGTACTGCGTAGTTTGCGTTAATTTTCTGGTGGATTGTAACTTTCTCGAGTTCATATTCTCGGGTAACTTTCGTGAGTCGTTCTCGAGTAACTTTCTCGACCCGGCGTCCGTGGCGTTCGTGGCGTTCACAGCAGGCGGCGGCGAGGGAGGCGGCGACGGCGATAACGGCGGTGGAGGCGACGGCGCCTCTATACCTGGTGGGTTTGGCGGCGGCGGCGGGTTTTGGGTAGGGGGGGGAGGCGCCATCACCGTGGTGGTGAAGCTGGTTTGTCCCGAAAGACGGGCGTCTGGGTCGAGGTACGCGTCTGGGTTGTCTTCGTCCCCGTATATGGTCACAGTTCCGTTTGTAGATGACGCCTCGCTCCACACCCCTGACAAGTTCAACGCCAGCGTGGCCCACTCCCACACGTGCGTTGCGGTGGCTGCTTGGCCCAGCTCATACACTTCCGCCGGTACCACCACGGACATCTCCAGCCACACCGGACACGTCTCGCCTTGCCCGTCGCACGCGCCACACTGATCGAACACCCCTGATGCGCAGCAATACCCACCAGCGTCCAGGCTCCCTGCGCAGCAGTTACCGGCAATATCAACCACCCGTGAAGGCCCGTCACACACCCCGCACACATCTACCACGCCGCTTTCGCAACACAGGCTTTCGCCGTCCAGCGTCGCGACGCCAAGTTGCGTGTGGCAGCACTGACCGTTTAAATCAACCACCCCAGGACAGCAGTCCCCATTTGCGTCGCTGTAAATCAACTCGTCATTCAGGGTTCCACAGGATGTATCTATGTCACAAAAAGAACCAGTTCGGCTTGAATCAGAGTCGCACACGCACTGCCCTGCATCAGAGTCGCAAACACCAAACCATGAACACGTCTCGGTGTCGCAAAAATCATCGAAGCACGTCTCCGTGGAACAAGGGACTTGTGTTACCGGTTGCGTTCCTATGGATTCTTCAAGCGCTTCGCACTGGCTCACGTCCACCTCTGTGAGCGTCACTGCATTCTCACCATCGCCGTCGCCACAGGTTACACACCTCACAGTGCGTTGTAGAATTCCTCCACCACAACTCTCCGAACAAACACTGTCATCATCCGTGAATGCGGCGACGTCCCAGCGCGGCGACGAAGGACACACTCGCGTTCCACAAACCTCAGTCTCCGCCGGCGCGTCTCCTATAAAGCCCTGGTAGCCCTCGCATACTTCTCTATCCACAACCCTCCGTACTGTCGACCGCGGGGGAGGTGGGTACGGGGGATACGGCGGGTCCCCCTCAACCCACG
>TARA_B110000977_G_scaffold25830_1_pt1 | contig 32886 bp, 40 predicted proteins | sample TARA_B110000977 | Tara Oceans TARA_B110000977 (sample SAMEA4397798) | marine metagenome | biome: Polar Biome; feature: [SRF] surface water layer (ENVO:00010504); material: water (ENVO:00002006), including particulate matter (ENVO:01000060) such as... | depth 5 m | reverse complement strand
GAGTGGTAGAACCATTGCCAGTATAAGTATTATACGAGTATGCCATTAGAAGTTATAAATCCCATCTATATCTCTTTGATTAATTTTTATTCCCATTTTAATATTTTGTTTGTTTTGGTTTGCTTTAAAATTTGACATTCTTAAAGTAAACTTGTTTGTCTTGTCTTTTGTGCTTGTAAAATTATTCATTTCACCCAATAACTGTATTTCAGCTTGTTGGTGGTATCGTTTAATAATTTTTTTAATTTCTTTAGCTTTACCCCCAGCATCTTTTATGTTTTCATCTACAATAATAGGGTCACTCAACGTATTTTTATAATAATCCATATTCATTAAATTCTTTATGGATTCATCTAAAGTATATCCGCCAAGTTTAGTTTTATTCAGAATCTCATTTAATTTATCATACGCATTAGTACCGCTTTTATTTTTAAACAAAGTTAAGTCTATTGAGCCATTATATATAGATTTAGCTGGTGCTACATTGACACCCAATCTTAATATTTCATCTGCAACTGGGTCAATAACTTGTTCTGAATTTGTAAAAGGATTAAAGACATTCCTAAATAATCTTTCCCCTTCTGAACCTTGTTGTTGATAAGCATTTCCTCTAAAGTCATACTTTTTCTGTGCTTCACCAGTACCAGTTCTTTTCTTAACTTCATCTAGTAAATTTCTAGCGTCTCTATAAAAAGGGTCATTAACTAGTTTGGTAAAAAGACTTGGTATAAATGAACCAAATTTACTATTAACCATTCTTTGTAATTTTCGTGGGTCGTCTCCAGTCATAACTTGTAAATTTTCAGTCAGACCTTTTAAATAAGTTTTGCTTAACAAGTTTTTAGTAATGGCTTGGTAACCTGCACCTACATAATTTTGTACTTTTGTAGAAGTAGATAAATTGCTAGAAACATCTTCTCCTTGTCTAGCTAATGTTAACAACATGCTGTTACCAATTTTTGCTAACTCATCTTCTGTCATTTTTTTATGATAAGTATGAAAGTCTGCAACTAAACCGAAGAATGTTCCAAAAGGGTCAAATCTACCATAAGAAGTATATTTCCATTTACCTTCTTCATCATCATAATATCTAAAAGAATAAGGTTGGAAACCAATGCTTCTTTTTAAATCTTTTAAATTTCTTGAATTTAATGGTGCTTCATCTGCTAATGCAGTAGCACCTGTAATATTTCCAGAAGAAGCTAAAATGTTTGCATACGTAATTAGTGCCATACCTGTTGCAAGCTGGCCTCTTACTTGTGCAGTTCTAAATAAGTCTCCACTTCTACCCATGAAGTCATCTCTGAATTGTTTTCTCACTAAACCTAGTGGAGTTCTATCCACTACCGCCATCATTAAGTTTACTGGTGTTTTAACAAACGGAATAATCTGTCTTAAGAATGGGTGGTCGTTTGTCATAGTTTGAATTTTTTGGAAGATACCAAATAAATCTTGAGTAAATGTTTGTTCTTCAGCATAACGAAGTGCATCAGGGTCAATACCTGCCACACCACTTTCATCAAACCCTTGTCTAAAATATTCTGCTACTTTTGCTTCTAACTCGGTAATTGGTTTTTTGTTTTTGATATTAGAACCAACAATTTTATCTTTACTTGCACCATCAGCTAATGCCTTACGCATAGAAATTTGGTATAATCTTGCTCTATAATTTATTTGTTTAAAAAATTCATCTTCAGCATTTAGAAATCTAGTTGGTGTATTAATAACTTCTCCAGCAACTCCACCAATACTTCTTGTAGGTACGTCTAACTTACTAGTGTTAGTTAAAACCCCATCACTATTTTTAAAAGAAAGTTTTGTATATCCTACAACATCATCAAGGTACTTAGTTAATCCAGAAAGAACTAAAAAAGCATCTTCACCTTGTGATTTAATTTTAGCATACTGTTCTGCACTTTCTAAAAATCTTATTCTGCTTCCAACCATTACTTCTAAGGGTCTTAAAAATGTATTAATTAAATTAGAAGATATGTTAACAACGTGTGTTTTAGGATTTGATAATAAAGCATTAATCCAATACTCGTTTGCAATATTCCATGTTCTGTTTTTTGTTGCAAAAGCTAGAATTTTTGATGTAGCATTAGGGTCATCTGCTTTGGCAATTTTATCAACCATATCTTCAAAGTTACCGCCAAAAGTTCTCCACTCATTCATAATGTTTTGAACTGCGTCTGAAGTATGTGCTGTTTTAAAAGTTTCTAAGTTACCTTTAACTCTGCCTATTTGTCTTAGACCTCTACCTAATCCTTGTTGAACTCTAGCAGTATTAAACCAACCGCCTTCTGCCATGTGCATAGCAACTTCAATGTCTTTAAGAGTAACTCCATTTAATCCTGCCTTAAAATCTCTACTTAATTTTGGAATTAAATTAACAACAGTTTGGTGCATTACTTCATGTGCAACAATTAAACTATCGGTTTCTTCTAAGTTGTCCGCAAATTTTCCAAAGTCATCATAAAGTTTAGCTATATTACCGCCATACTTTCTTTCAGCTAATCTTTCTACGATAGCATCTGCTTTAACTCGTTTTAATCTGGTTAAGGCTCTTGCGTTTGCCTTTGCGATTGTCTTTAATGTAAACAATCCATCTTTGTTTAATTCTAAAAATGTCTTTGTGTTAATACCTAAGTCAAGACCTTCTTCAACAGAAAGTCTTTGTTTAAACTCATCACCTTTAATTGGCTTACCATCTGCATCAACTGAACGCTGTAATTTTTGGAAGTTATTAAATATTTTATCTGATAAGTCATTCTCAGCAAGTTCTTCTACTGAATATTTTGGTTTTTTCTTTCTTTCTGGGAAAGCACCTTCATCAGCTTGATTGCCTTTAACTTTTGTGGGATTTAATTTATCTATTTCTGGTTTTAAATTAGGATTATTTTTTAGAAGTTTTTGTGGATTAAATATTCTATAATATACACCTGTTTCATCTCCTATATCATCAAATTTAATTCCATCATAACCTTCTTGAATTAATTGGTCATCAAGAAGTTTGTCACTTTGTTCTCTTGTAGCTAATTTTAATTCATTTTCATTAATAGTTCTTTCAATAATTCTACCTTGAGATGAAGCTCCAACAGAGCCATCTTCAATCGCTTTTCTATTTGTAGTAAACCATATGGAATTATCAGCAGTTTTATTTACATTAAATTCTTTGAAGTTAGAATTTGTACCATGATATATTGTTATATACTCTTCATCAGCTTTTAATGTCTCTGCATTATGTGGCTCACCATTTAAGGATTGTTTTTTATTTTTAATATACCTAGCAGTTCTAAAAATACCTTCTACAGCTCCACCTAAAGCTAAACCTTCTACAGCATTTTTAAACCTTCCTTCCCAAAAACCATCTTCAGGGTCAGAGGCTAAGTAATCAGTAAGTGGGTTGCTTAATGATGGTGCAAATTGATTAATAACATCAGAAAATCTTCCGACATTTTCATCAAAAGCTAACGTGTCTGCTAAAGCTCCTTTTGCTAAACTAGCTTTAATAGGATTTGATATTGCAGATTTAGTTAATTTTATTGCTGTGCTTGTACTAGCTAATGATGTTGCTCCTTTTACTAATTTACCACCAGTTATCCAACCAGTAGCAAACTGAGAAACACCTCTAGTTAAACCCCCAGTAATGGTGTCCGCTTGGTCAATTTCAGGTAATTGGTAAGCGTCTTTAACTCCCATTTTACCGAATAGGAAATTACTATCTCCATCTTTAACCATTTCAGCATGTGATTTATATTCAAAAAAACCATTTTTAGCTCTACTACCTAAATTAAAACCACCTATACCTGTCGCTTCTCCTAAAGTGTCACTTAATCCTTCCACGAACCCTAATGTGCTTTGTACCGCATCTCTTGCCCCACCCAATACTTGTAAGGGAATATCAGAAATTAAACCTCTGTCAGACCCATCTTCTAATGTTTGCTTATCTGGCTGGTATTCAGGAAGTGCTAAATACTGATTAATTTGATTTTCTTCTGTTCCATCAGGAAATTCTATTACTACTCCATTAGGGGCTGTTCTTTCTATTGGCATTATTTAGTTTCCTTATTTCTTTTAAGTTGTCTTCTAGATGATTTAATTTTATTTTTTGATAATTGCTTGTCATATTCAGACTGTGATATTGCGTTTGGATTTTGACTAATAAATTTATCGTATTCTGCTTTTTTAACTAATTGTTGTCTTCTATCTCTTTTTAGTAATTCTTGGGGAATAATGACTGGTAGTTTATTGGGGTCAAATTTTTCAGTTTTACTATTTTTTGTTTGAGTAGTTGTAGGAGTTGATGTTGCACTATTTTTCGACCCTAATTTTGACAAGTCAGCTTTTACTGCTGGTGCGAATATTGTTTCTAAAGATTCGGTAGAATTTGAGAATGAATTATAAAGTCTAGTAAATTTTTCGGTTGATGCTTTTTCAAAAGCCTCTTCAAATTCAAGCGAGGTATCTGAAAAATCTGTATTAGAGTTTTGATATTTTTTTTTGTTTTCTAAAATCCATCTTCTAGCCCAACTTTCATACCTAAGTGAAGCTCTAGGGTCAATTACTGTTCCGTTTTTATTCATAACAGTAATTTTATTTTGGATTGCTTTTGTTTGATTTCTAAAAGATGAGGTTGTTAATAATCCTTTTGAACCATCTTTATCGGTAGCTGAATAAATTGTTAAATTGTTTCTATATTCTTTAAAAGTTTTTTCAGTTAAATGGTTTTTACCTGTATCAAGTAAGTATTGTTCAGCTTCATCATAATTTCCTTTTTTAAGATAATTATCTAATGTGTCTGTAACATCAATATTATCTTTAGTGGAAAAAGCAGTGTTACTAATGTTTACATACTCTTTTAAATTCTGCTTGGCTGAGTTAGTTAAATTCTTAAATTCATCTGTTTTTGTATATTCTTGATAATCAAAATCAGGACTATCAACTTTTCTTCTAACTTTAATTTTATCCAAATTTACTTGGTTATTATATTTTTGAATTTCTTTTTTCTCTTTGTTAGCTTCCCTGTCATCAAGAGCATCATTAAGTTTTGAAAATTCATCTTTTAAACCTTTAATATCTGCAAATGCACCAGTGCCTAATTGAATATGCTTGGGCATTTCATTAAGTAATTTTCTAGCTTCATCAATATCATCAGCTCCTTCCACAAATCCTTGAAGTGCTTCTAATAAGTAATCCTGTGATTTCTGTTTGCTAAGACCATTTGCTACCATGCTTTTTATGTCGTCAGATAACTCTTTGCCTTTTCTTTTATAAAAATCAGACTCTCCATCATTTTCAAAGAAACCTTGTATTTTATTAATGGCTTTCTTTTTGTAGCCTGCTTGAACTTCAGATAACTGCTGACCTAAATGAACTGAATTTAATTGTTCTCTGATACCATCAGTCTTCTTGAAGAAATTATCATTAAGTAACTCAGGTGAATAACTTCCTAACTGATTATTTTTTAAATACTCTTTTAATGTATCTTTATAAAAATTACTAAATGCTTCAGGGTTAGTATTATCTTTAACTCCTAGCTCACCATATTTATTATATAAGTGGCTTTTAAATTTCTGAGCTTGGTCGTTAAGTTCTAAACCTTTATATTTATCTATAAAGTAAGGATTTATTTCCGCAGGCAATTTGTTAGCTTCAACTGCCTTATTGAAGTTCATTCTGTTTTCATTATATGCTTTTACTGCTTCTGCTTCGTTTACTTTTTTTTCTTTAACTTCAGCATTAATTACATTTGGATTAACTACATTATTATTGAATGAAACTAATTCTTTTGCAAAAACATCAACGCTTGTATCTTCTGGAGCTTGCTCAGGTTTAAAAAATAAATTAAAATCTCTAGATACTACCTGACTAACTTCAGGAGATAAATCTAATGTAGGAGTTTTTGCTACCATCTAAGTATCAAGTTGTACTGTCTCTGCACGTTTCTGTGCGTTAGTTTTTAAACCTTTAGCTTCTTTTTGAGCTTCTAAATTATAATAATTAGTCGCTACATTCATTGCAGAAGAAACAAATAATAATTCTGGGTTTGGTGGTTGAACATATGTACTTTGGCTTTCTTGACCAAATTGGATTGCTTCCATATTTCTTTGGTATTGGGAAAGATTAATATTCATATTGTTTTGTAAGGACGTTTTGTAATTTCCTTCAGTTCTGTAGTAATCCGCCATTAATGCGTTTGTAGAACCTGACATGGCTAAACCTCTTGAACCAGCAACAGTTGTAAATTCACCTCTTACTTTTTTAGATTTAATACTTGCTTGAAAACCCTTGTCTGAGGATTGTTTAGCTACCTGTCTAATTCTTAATTGTTCTGAAGCATATCTTTGTAAAGCATTTTTCTTTGCTATTTCATTTTGTCTAATTTGTGCGTTGTAAGCATTTTTCTGTTGTGCTTTTTGTTGTTGATATTGTATGCCTGCACTAGCAATAGAAGTTGCTAGAGACATATACATCATTGTTGTTGTAGTAGGTTCACACATAATTTATTTTAATAAACTCGTAAAAAGGTTTGTTTGATACTCCGTAGGGTTGTTTGTTAATAAATTGGAAGCCACACCATTTTAACCATTTGATGTGTAGTGAATTTCTACAATCCACAAAGTTCCATAAAATTTTATATTTTGTATTTAGAAAATTGATTACTTTTTTACATTCTCTTAGAAATGATAATTTAATGTCAGAAAGATTATCAGTAGCTAATAACCAAATGCTTCCCACTCCTGAACCAATATCAGTAACACCAAAGATGCCGACTGGTTCATTCTTTGGGTTAACAATAGTAAAAATAATATCAGATAGGTAATAACCTTTAGTTAGTGCATGTATGGGGAATGAACCGCTATTAGCTAGTATTTCTTGTTTATCCGCATGTCTTAATCTAGGTGCTAAATACTGCACATCTGCCATAGTAGAGAGCCTAAAATGACTAAACCCTTGAACTTGCTGTAACATAATAACCTTCCCAACTTGCATTAATAAAGTTTGAAGGTAGGTGACTATTGTTAGCTAATGTAACTGTAAGTTTGTCACTTTCAGATTGAACTGCAAATGTAAAATCACCATCAGTTAAATTTACTGTTCCTAATAATCCTGTTCCTGTAAGTGTTCCTGTAAATGTAGAAGCAGAAGTGCTTCTTCCTATAGGAGCAACTAGAGTTGTGAAAAAACCAGTATCATTATAACTAACTGACCAATTTCTAATTTGTAATCTACCTTCTTTAACTGAAATCCTAGAACCACCACTATCTGCAACTTGCATAAATTGCTGACTAAATGTAAACGTAAAAGTATAATCTTCTCCAATAAAATAATCGTAAGAAGTAATATCTCCAGAAACAACTACACTTGTTCCTGATTGTGAAACTATTGAAATTTCTTGGCCAGCTTTGTTTGACCCAGTGCTTGCACCAACTAATGAAAGTGTATTTGTTTTTGTATATGGAATGGTAACTGTAGTTTGGTTTGTTCCACTATTATAAGAGCTTGAAACTCCTGTCGTGTCTTGAGTAATTTTTCGGTCTAAATGTGTTAGGTAAGTTGCAGAAGCATCTACAGTAGCAGGAGACATGTCCATTGTTTCCAAATACAGGCCATCACTTCGTTGATTAAGAATAAACAAAGTATTATCTATAAAATCTATATTTAAAATATTGTCGGTGCTAGAAGTACCTAACGTCCATTTATGCCAAGCACTTTGTAATCTTTTTCTTTCGCTTACATAATATTGATATACATACAAAACATTACGTTCCGTACTAGTAGAAGATAATGCAATTAGTATATTTTCATTAGTTGCTGAAGCAATCTTAAAAATATTTGCTGGTATATATTTTGGAATGTTTGCAGTTATATCATCTGCTTTTTTGGTGTCTGTATCACTAGATACATAAAATTCTCTAAAGCCTGTGAAATTACCTTTGTTAAAAGAAAAGAATACATTACTTCCACTTCCTACGGGCTTAAGTATTTTACTAGATTCATATTCAGAGGTAACACTTATTTCTACATTCTTAGCGGTAAGGGTATTTCCTGAAGATAAAATAAATTGTGTTTGGTCAGCAAATAAAAGTAATTGCTCATCAAATGAAACTGCGTGTCTTAGAATAGATACTTTAGAAGCAGTTCCCGCTATATCAATAGGGTCTGAATCTAATACAGTGGTTACTGTTTCTGGAAAGAAATGAAAAAATTCAGAACTTCTAGACATGACAACATTTTCATCACTTAATAATCCAAATCTATTTCTATGAAAGAATACATCATTAATTTTTCTACCAATAAATGAAGGGTCAGGTGAGCTGTCTACGTCACCTACTACTCTCTGTCCCCAAGTTGGTACAGCATAATCTGTTCCTGAAAGTGTGTAAGTCGCATTATCTACTTGAGTAAATCTAAAATTACCATCAGCAGTTCTAATTAGAACGTGTGGCATGGTTAATTCATCAATACTAGTTTTAGTATTTGGAGCTACAGTTTCTTGCCATATATCTGAAGCTGAAACATATTTTACAAAGTAATTATCAAAGTTATTAGTAGCATCTCCAGTAATTTCTACTACCATTCCATCTATTGCTGGACTGGGTAAATCAGAAAAACTTTGTACTGAGGAAGACACAACTTGAGAGGCATCATCTCCATAACCATCACTAGCTGTAACTACCAGCGTACCAGTAGATTTAATTATAGAAAAACTAGAGTTTCCTATATTGGCAAATGTAATATTAGCAATAGAACCGCATGCACTTTTTAAACCATCACGAATTGTTTCTGTGCTAGTTGTGGAACTTGCTGTAGTATAATTAAAAGTTGTACCATCTATTGTAATTGAATATTTGGTATCTGCTACTCCTTGTAAAACAGAATATACAGCTTGCTCTACTTTAGCGGGTGATGTGTCAGCTTTTAAAGCAGTGGTAATATTTTTATTTAAAACAAAAGTATAATCAGCAACACTCATACAAACAAAGTCAGACTTAGGGTCTGAAGAAGATAAATAAGAGCTTGCTCCTGACTGCATAACAACAGTCTTTGCTACACCACTTGTTGTGTAAACATTAATTGCACCATTCGTAATAACAACAATATATCTTTCTACTGTATCTCTATTAATAGTATGCACATATGCATTAGTAAAACTAGATGCACTTAATTTAGCAATGTAATTTGTAGGTGGTCTTTTTTTTAAACCTTCTACAACAGAAGAAAAACCATTTTCTTGAACACTTGCTTGAGAACTAGTTCTTAATACTTCAGGTTGTTGTGAAACACCTTGTACTAGATTGGGAATGGTTCTAGATACTAAAGGCATTTGCTAGTACCACCAATTTCCAGTAGTTCTTGTTACTGTGTATGCTTGTTCAGGACTATCAAATACATTGTGTTCACCTGTAGAACTTTCAGCTTGTCTTAATACAACTAAGGCTTTCTCTTCATCTTCTAAAGCAAACTTATGTAATGTATTCGCACCTAATGTTCTGTCGTGAAATACTCTTGAAGCTCTTATAGTAATATATCGCTTCGCTTGTTCTGGAATGTCATTGTATGGTAAAAGATAAACTATTGATGCCTCTGTAAAACTATCTGTAAAAATATCTGAGTTAGTTGCTAAGTTGTAAAGAAAGTTTCCTCTTTGAACAATATCATAATCTGCTCTAGAGTATTTGTAAGGATTAAGCTCTACTCTTAAGGTGTTAGTAGCTAATGGAATTTTTTTATTAGTATCTAGAGATAGAACAGCTTTATGGTGAGTGTTAAAATGCCATGCTTGTGATTGAACTTCTCTATTAATTTCGTTTAGAACTGCAAGAGCCATAACCGCATCTACAGGTAGTGTACCTGTTAAACTTGAGATAGGAGCTTCACCGATTGTTGAAAGAATAGTATTTACACTTTCAAGTTCAGTTGTTCTTGTTTGTAATGTCATAGTAATTTTGAATTAAGACATGGGGGAAATAAATCCCCCATGAATGTACGTATTATTGAGCTATAATTGAAATAGCACTTTCGGAACGAAGTATTCCAGCACCGATAGCCATTCTAGCTGTCAATAAACTGCCCAGTCTTCTAGGGTCACGAGATACTTCGACCACAAGGTCTTTCAATTTAACAACACCTAATGCAGATTTGTGCATTACTACAGCACCCACGTGTTGGGCATCTACGTTATAAGTATTGTTTGTTCCTGTTGTTGCATCAGAACTGTGGTCAGTCCATGCAGAGATAGCAGTTGTAGATTTTACAACTCTAACTCCACCAACCATAACCACTTGTCCTTTAGAGAAGTCACCATTGTTAGATGAGAAGTCTCTTGATACAAGTTTGTCAACATTCGCAAGTTGGTAGTACACATCAGGAGTAACAACTACTACTCTGTCTGATTCAGGTACATCTTTTTCGTCTAATTTTTGAATCGCTTCAAAGATAGAAGCAATCATAGACGTTGCGTTTGTTTTACAGTCAGCGTCAGTAATTACATGTGAATTTGATGCACCTGTAATTCCGTCACCTGCTTGTGATGCAAGAACAGCTAATTGAAGCAATCTTTGGTCAACTGACTTAGCTAGTGCTTCTCCCATTTGTCTTGCGTATTCTCCTCTAATTTCATAATGATTTTTTAATTCATCAATTTCTGAAACGAAAGAAGATGCTAGTAACATATCATCAATGAAAATTTCTTTTTCATTATGTTTGATAGCGTCACCAGTTATTTCTGCACCAGCAGTATGAAACCCTGCTGTAGTTGTGCCGATTAATGGAAAACTTGAAGATTTTCCACTAGAGATGTTTCTAGTGTTAACTAGACCCATCATTTTGTTTTCTCTTTGAAACTTTGCAAGAATCTCACCAGAGTACAACTTTAAAAATAAAGCATTTGTACTACCAGCAGAGTTTGCTTGTCCAAGAGAACTTACTGTTGCGTTTGACATTTGTATGTCTCCTTTTTTGTTGGTTAGTATTAAACACCTTAAATAATTTTCATACTTGGAAGGTTATCAGTCGTAACTGGCAATCTGTTTTGAATTTCTTTAAGTCACCTCTCTAATGAGAGATGGTGATTATCTGGGCTTACCCTGCCCTACAGGTTTTTTAAAATTTGCAGGCATTTTCTTTTTGTACTTTCCTTTTCTTTTTTTTCTTTTATTTGGTTCAAAGAGACCTTCTATTTTTTTCTTAGCCACAATTACAAATCATATCCAATCAATAGTAGGTTTGCCTTGATATCCACTCTCCCAAACAAACCAAGCAAAAGCTAACATACCACCACCATGAGATTTTTTTTTGGAATCAGGATTTGTAAATGTTATTCTTCTTGAAAAAACATAAACATTTTTAAGAGGTGTTAATTTAAACATTTTTCCCCTTGCAACTCCTTCTAAAAAATTAATTCTAGCGAACATGGCAACTTTTTTATTTGCTAATTGACAAGCATGATAAGCAAAATCTATAGCTAATTTAAAAGGTGGATTTGTTATAATATTATCTGTTTTTCTATTTGATTTAAGAAAATCTATTCCTGTATCTCCGTAACCCCTATCTATTAAATCTGAAGAATAAACATTATATTTTTCTTCTGTAAGTATTTTAGATATAGCACCATCTCCACAAGCACATTCCCATATTTCACCTTCAAATTTTTCTCTTTGCAGTAATGGATATGTTCCTTCAGGTGGGGTTGGGTAGAAGTCATCTTTTTGTCTTTGTTGTGGTTTTCCATCTCCAATCCAAGCTAATTTATTTCCTTGAGAAATATTTAAAATATCATCTGCTTTTCCCATTATAAATCTATCACGTCTCCCAATGGTAAAGGTTTGTAATCTTCGTTAATTTGGTTCAAAGAGACCTTCTATTTTTTTCTTAGCCACTTTTCTTTTTCCAGTTATTCTTCATGGCTTTGTAAGCCTTTGGAGAAACTGTAGATTTTTTCTTACTTCTAGAAATACCTAATTTACGTCTTCTTAAAATGTTTGCTATTAATGACATTATTTTTTCTTTGTTATGCTTTTAATTGTTGATAATCCGAATGAGCCAGAATAAACGATTAGAACTGCGTACCAAAATTCTGTAGGTGCATTTTTTAGTATTTCAAAACCTTTTTCCATATATGGTTGAGTTTGAGGTAAAAAAATAAAAAGAAAAATTAAAGCAATTTTAATAGTTAAAACTTCATCTTTAATACTTTCATTGCTAGAGTTGATTTGAGCTATACTAACATTCTGTTCAGCTTCAATTTCTTTTGCTCTAATTACTTTCTTTTTATCTATAGAATGATTTATTGCTGAAACTGTCTTGTCTGCAATAATTCTAGTTAAAGGATTTTTAAGTAAAGCTAACCACATTATTTTTTAGACCTATTTTTAGATTTAGACATTATTCTTAAATTAGCTCTAGAATTGTTTCTTGGATTTCCATCTTTGTGGTCAACATCTTTACTAGCAACTTTTGATTTACCTAATTTTTTAATAAGGTGATTTCTTGCAATTCTTCTATGTTGTCTATCGTCTCTACTTTGTTTAGAACGAATTGCATATTCACGCTTATAATCTCTGACCATATTTAAAAGACATTACTTTTATCAATCTTGTCCTCTACTTCTTTTCTATAAACAGGGTCAGTAGTATATCGTGGGTCATTAATTGCTTCTGTAACTTGTGCTAAAGAATTAAATGATTTTGTGTTTTGAACATTCACATCACCTTGAAACAAATCAGGTTGTTTTGATTTATTCATTCCTGCTTGTGCCATTAATCCTTGTACTGCAAATTTAATTTGGTCAACACTTCCAGTGTCCGTAATAGAATTGTAAGAGGCAACATCAGATTCAGATAAGTTCTCACCTGCCCAAGTCATTAACTCTTGGTATTTGTCTTTACCACCAACAGTATCAAAAATAGAAGCAGACTGATTTTCTGCTATAGCTTTTTGTCCTGCAATATAGGTATCAACTAAGTCTTTGTTTAAACCTTGTTTAGCTAATTCAGTATAGCTATCTTCTGTTAATGAACCATTTTCTGAATACTCAGAATAAAATTTATCTAAAGTAGAAACACCAGCTTTTTCTTCAGTAGCTTTTGGAATAGACAAATCTGTTTTAGATTCTTCTACTTTCTCTTTAGGATTGTCAGTAACTTGTTTGTCTGTAGATAATTTTTTTTCTAACTCAGAATATGCCTTTGATAAATCTTCAGCATTTTTAAATTTTTCTGGTAGCCATTCAGGTCTTTCATCTTCGGTATTAGCTAGCGATTCAACAGCACCATCATTTTCTTCTATTTTAATTTGGTTGCCATCAGCATCTGCCATAGTATTTATATCAATGCCTTGCTCTTTTAGGTCTGCTACTTGCTTCTCTTCGCTTGGTGTGTTGTCTGTAGATTTTATTTCTAGTGTTTCGCTACTCATGCTTTACTCCTGTTCTGGTTGATTAATTGTAAGGTCTCCCCCGTCCATTCCAACTTCAGCACCAGAGTTAGCTAGACTTTTTCCTGCTTCTATTGCTACTCTAGGGTCAGTCGCCATATTGGTGACTTGTTGTGCCATTTGTTGTTGCTGGGCTTGAGCTTCTTCTTGCTGAATTTCTTCAGTAGTTTTAAGAAGTCCTTCCATATCAATAGAGTTTGCAATCGCAAATTTCTTAATTGCATTATCTAAATTGATATAACGGGATAATACTTCAGCTCCAAGAGTATTACCTAAGTCCGACATGAACTGTAATAATCTTAGTCTGTCTGAAGCTCTACCTAATGCTTCCATTCCAACTATAATTTTAATCTTAACTAGTTCTTTAGGAAGGTTAGGTAAAAGTTTCTTCTCTCTTAGCATTGCGATTTTCGCATTTACATAAGGGAGTTGAAATTCTGTTGTTAGTATAGAGTACACTCCACCAAGTGCATCTTGTAATTCATTAGCAACTAATTGTACTTCTGTTGCTGTCACACGTTCTGCATTTCTTTGAACGGAAGCATTTAATAAAAATGCATATTGTAATCTTTGTTCAGTTCTATCTATAGTTTCTTTTGCTACTCTAAAGTCTGAAAATTTACCTGCTTGTAATACTGTAACGTCTGAAGCCGAACCACTAATGATTGCACCATTCGGAGCTGAAGAAATACTTTTTGCTTGAGTAGAACCATTCGGAGCTACCATAAATAACATTTTAGCTGAAGCAGAGCTTCCTTCTAAAATAGCTCTTGTTAATCCTTCTACAGCCTTTAAGTCTCCAATGTATTGTTCAACATGTCCACGTCCATAAGACATTCCATCAATTCTATTAAAACGTAGTGCAATGTATGGAAGTTTATCTAATTTATATTCTTTAGTTAAAATTATTTTTTTCTTAACTTCTTGATGCACATAATACTTTTCGCCTTCTCTAATAACACACGTATATAAATCTAGAATTTTATCATCATCAATATCAACATCTTCTAACTGTTCTACAATATTTTGAGGTAAAGCATTTATAGAAATACTTTCTTTAATAATAATTTTTAAAACATTTCCTCTTGGGTCTCTTTTGATTACGTAATTATTTAATCTATATGTTCTTAATCCATCATCTGTTAAATGTAGTAAGCAGTTACCACTAACAATAAGATGTTTTAGAGCTTCGTGAATAGCAACTCTATCGCTACTACTTTCAATGTTATCCATTACTGCTTTTTCTACTTTGGATAAACCTTCTTGAACTCCTTGTTTTTGTTCTGGACTTCCTTCTACTGATTTGTAAACCAGCTCATCTACATCAATTCTAAAGAATGGTGCTTGTGGTGGAAATAAAGCTAGCATTAGCTTAGACGCTAAATTAGTTACTCCTCTTGAACCTATGCTTTGATAAGGTGTAATGTAATCTGTTGCAGAACTATTTCCTTCAGGTGGATATAAATATGGTATTGTTAACTCAGCACTCTCTCTTGCTCTCTCAATGTAAGTTTCCCTCTCCGCAGACATTTTTTGGTATTGACCTTCAATACTCTTTCTATCTTCGGTGACTGTAGAGTTTTCTCTAAGGGTGTAACTTTCATTTTTCATTAGCTAGTTGGAAAGTTTAAACCACTACCAGTTAATCCTGCCATTGGTATTCTAAGGCTTCCTCTACCAACTTTTTTTCTTTGGTAATTAGAAGCTGTGCTATCTGAACCAGAGCTATCTGCACTTGTAGGTGCATTTTGCTTTGTAGCAACTGTAGCTTTTGAAACTACTGGTGTTGGTACTGGTTCGGGAGCAGGTGGCGGACTGGGTGCTTTGGGCATACACATAAGTCTATTTCTCCTCTTGTATTTGTTTTTGTATTATTAAATGGTTAACAACTGACCTTTGCCCCGCTTTAAACCACACTTCTTTTTCAGAATTGTTAAGTTCAGGACATTTGTCTGGGAACAGCTCATTCAGATAATTGATTAGTTCTTCAGTTACTCTAAGTTTTAAGGTCATTGATTACTCCTAAAGTGTCACCTATTAACGAAATTTTACTCATAATCTCTAGCTATAATCATATCAATGTAATGTTTAGCTTTAAGAAGGTCTTCTTTTTGGTTCTTAAATGGGTGTCTTAATAAGTATTTAATGGCTGAACCTGTAGGAAAATCCAATCTATTTTTTAAAATAAACGTAGCAGGTTCAATTTCAAACCTATCTTTATAATGAGAACCACCTACTTGTGTTTCTAAAATCTCTTTTAACTTATCTAACTTAACCATTAACTACTTTCTTTTTTGTATAAACTTCAAACTTATAGTCCCAAAGTTTTGGTTTATGTGTATGTAAATCATATTCACCATTTCTTAGTATTCTTGCTAGACTTGCTTGGTGATATGCTTCTTCAGCAGTAGATTTATTTCTTTCATATTCTTGAATGACAGATAGCCATAGTTCGTCTATAGATTTTTTATCTAACAACACTCTTGATGCTTTAACTGCACCACAACCAACTAATCCTTTATAACCATCTGTAGAATCTCCACACAAAACTTGTGTGCAAAAGTTATAATCAGCTTTTAAACTATCAACATATTCAATACTGTCGTCCATAATAAAACAGTGCCAAGTGCTTATAGTTCTCATATCCTTATCACCACTGACAATTACATTATTACTTTTGTAAACACCTGTTGCCAAAATTCCCAAAACATCATCACCTTCTAAATTTTCCATGACAACATGCTGATAATTTTTACATATCCAATCTCTTAGTGGCTTATAGCAGATTGGTTTTCTAATATTTTTTCTATAAGATTTGTAACCTTTATCTAGTTCTTTCCTAAAATTATTTTTATCAGAAAAACAAATGATTACATTTTTAGAGTTGGTGTAGTTTTGGTAATAGGAAATTTGTTGTTTCCAAATTGCTTTGCCTTTTTTTAAATCTGACCAAAGAGTAAATACATCATCTCCCCAGTCTACAACCTCTTCTAATGCTGAAGTAATTTTGTAGGCTAATAAATCTCCATCAACTAACATTACTTTTTGTTTGTTAGCGTGAAACTCTTGCATATTTTTCATAGTGATTTTCTTTCGTAAAGCACAATCAAGCGAGTACCATTCCAGTAGTAACCAGAAATTTTTCTCTTAGTTTTTTTGCGTTTCATTTTATTGGTTTTATAGATAGGACGCATGACATAGGTAGTACGTTCACATCACCAAAGGTCATAACGTCATTTGCAGTAGTAGAGTAGGAAGCAAATGTTTTTATATATTTTTTATCCTTAGAAAAAACATAGCCTTCTATTATACATTCTTCAGGAATAAATTTTATAATTTCATCTTCTGTATGCCAACCACTGTCTCCTGTAGGGTCTGCAAAAACAATTTTAAATTTTTTATATTTCATATTTTAATAAGTCCTCTTTTGGAATGATGTGTCCTTTAGATGTCCAGTTATCACCACCATTTTTTATTGGATATTTTTTCATTAGTTTTTTTAATATTTTAGTTGGTATTAAAACCCAGATTTGTAATTTTCTTTTTTCTTCCCACAAACAAAAAGCGTAATATTTTGATTTAGTTGAAAATACTCCAGAAGGTTTTCCACGACTTTCAATTTCAACAAAAAGATTTCCAGTGGTTTTACATCTTCGGTCTGTCTTTACTTCTATTTTTCCTTCAAGCATTTCCTGAAGTTCATTTTCATACTGTTGACCAAATTTTAAATCTTTGTCAAATTCAGGTCTTGCTTTAGTGTGTTTCACTCCAATTTTTTCCTACTTTAATTTCTCCATCTAACTGAACTTTGAAATTAAAATGTGTCTCTATCTTTTTAAAAATACCTTTTGCAATTTCTTTAAATCTAGGAACTAGATGAGTCTTAACAATAAATTGCATTTCATCATGCACATGCAAAACCATTGCGTAATCTTTACCCCACTCAAGGCCTTCTTTATGCATGTCTTCATTTATGATAATTGTTCCTTGTTTTACTAACAAAGCACCAGCTCCTTGAATTAAAGTATTTAAACCTAGATGTTCTCCACTACATAAAAGTTTTCTTCCATCAATACCTTTGACGTAACCTTTAAATCTAACTTTATGTTTGACTGCATTAATTAAGTTATTAAGTGCAGGTAACTTTTCTAAGAAAGTATTTTTTATTTCTTTTGCTTTAGTAGAAGGGACATTAAGTATTTGCCCGAGCTTTTCATTTCCTGCTCCGTAAATGAAAGCATATATAAAAGTTTTAGCTTCAGCACGACTGGATAATCCGAGAATTTTTTGATTGACGGAATGTATATCATCTTCAAGTAATGCTTTTGAAAAATCCCCATTGTCGTATAGATACATATAATGCCCCAGCACACGAAGCTCCAAGCCAGAAAAATCAATACCAACAAAGTCCATATTGGTAGGTGAATAAAATAAAGACCTAAATTCTTTACCATAAGGACTGTTTGTACCCACACACTGCGACAGATTTGGTGAGTGGTGAGTGCATCTGCCAGTCCTCGCCCCATTTGTAATAATTTTCCCATAGATTTTTCCTTGTTTGTTTAATTTTAAATATGCTTGCTCTCCATCAATTAGTTGTCCTAATCTTTTTTGGAGCATTAGATTTTCTGATAATAGTTTTGCTTCAGGATATTTTAATTGATTTAATATTTTTTCATTTACCTCTGGCTTACCAGTTGCAGTAAAATTCTTTGGTTTCCAGCCTAGAGTTTTTAACCTATCGGCTATGTGGTCTCTTGAGTTAGGATTAAATATTTCTGTTTTAAATAGTTCAACAGGAACATTCGCTTTAATTCCTTTTTTAATATTATCTCTCTTATATCTTTTAAACCCTAAAGACTTTCTCCAAGCGGGAAAAACGAGACTAAGTCTTGTTTCAATCTCGTTTTTCCTTTTTGTAAGGGTAGAATGTAGCTTCTCAGCAGAAGTCTCATCAAAATGTACGCCATGCTCTTCTTGTCTTTGAACCCAATAAGCAAACTTATGTTCTAGAACTATAGCATCTTCACTATAATTTTGAGACATGATTAGATTATAAAGTTTAAATGTAACTTCAACATCACGTTCACAATAATCTTGCATATCTAATGTCCACTCATCAAAAGTATTGTGTTCTTGGAAGTCTCCTTTACGAAGTCCAAGCCTGTAGCCCCAGCTTTCTAATGAATGTTTTCCAATTAGTTTTGGTGGAAAGAATGTTTTACGTTTACAATCTTCTTCTGTTTGGTTTGTCCAAATTAATCTTGAGCATAGTAAAGTATCTAAACAATACCCATTAAAATTATATCCCCATACTTTCTTTAATACTTTCATATCAAAGTTAGTAATGTTGTGGCCTATTAAAACATCAGCTTTGTTTAGTAACTCTAGAGCATCATTGAGATTGTTAGGATTATAGCTGTAGACTTCTCCAGTCTCTATATCCTTAAAAACAATACAGTGAATTACTAAATCTTTTTTGTCCAAGAAACCATTTGTTTCAAGGTCTATTATAAGTTTCATTCAAAAATATTTGGGTAAATAACTTTCATGTATTCGTAAGTGTGATGAAAGTTTTTGTTAAAATTTAATCGTTGTCCTGCGTGTGTCGTAAGTATTATTAATAAAAGGAATCCAATAAAGATTCTTACTATCAATGAATTAGGTTAATGGTTATTTTGTCTGTACTTGGTAAAACTTCTTGTATGTGAGCTAACGCTTGTTCAATTACATTTTTTGCTTCTACATCTCCGCACATTATAACGGGGTAAACATTCTCATGTTTAATTGCTTGATAAATAGCAGTCATAATTGTTTTAAAAGTATCAAAGGCAACTTCTTGTTGAGCCTTAGTCATTTGAAGATAATCTTCTTTGTCTATTAAATAGGTTAAAATAAATTTACTTAGTAGTTGTTCATTCATCAAACGTACCTTCAGATAACCTTCCAGTTTCTTTTTCGTACATCAACGTGGTTGCAATACCTGTCTCACCAGAGAATCTATTTTTTAAAACTCTAACAACCATCATGTTACTTTCTGTTGGTGATTGCTGGTTTCTTTCAAATCCTATAACTGTGTCTGAAAGTTGAGCTAGGGAATGTGAACCTCTTAAATGAGATAAGGAAGTCTGAACTCCTTCTTCATGTCCCCTACCATCTGGTCTTTTTAAATGTGAAACAACAAACAAAGAGAATTTAATTTCTTCAACTAATTGTCTTAGTTTTGTCATAGTCATATCAATTAATCTTCTTTCATCATTAGTTTCCAAACCAGAGATAACGATTGAGATGTGGTCAAGGATAATAACCTTGCAGTCTAATGACTGAACCATAAATCTAATTCTATTTATTAAGTCGTCTGTTTGACTACTTCCGAAATGGTCAAAGAAACAAATATTGTTTTTTATTTTATTGAACTCAGCTAATATTTTTTCTTTAGGAATTTTTTTACGTACTTCAGGATTGTGAATAGGTGCATTTAAACCAACACTTACGATACCTCTAATGCTTCTCTTAACGCTTTCTTCTAATGCAAGATAACCAACTTTTACTCCTTGAATAATTAAGTTGTAAGCAATTTCTCTACATACAGCAGATTTACCAGTACCCGAACCTGCACATAATAAAGTTAATTCACCTTCTCTTATGCCTTGTAATTTTTCATTAAGACCATTCCAAGCATAAGGAATACATTCGCTATCGTCATCATTTAAAAGTAAATGTTCTGTGGAAGAACCTTCAATAATTCCCTGTGGAGTGTAGGCTTTAGCTTCCCATACAGCATCAATAATTTTATTACCTTGTCCACACTGTAATAATTCATTGGCATCTTTGGCCTGAAGTTTTGCAATCTTACATTTTTTAACAGGTAAAAGATTTGCACACTCAACACTAGCTTTAATTCCAGCTTCATCATTATCAAACATTAATACAATGTTTTCAAATTTAGATAACCATTCTAGTTCCCGCTTAATATATTTTTTTGCTGAAGCCGAACCAGAAGGAACAGACACTACAGGGAAACGATTGTTTTGCATTTGACTTATACTCATGCAATCAATTTCACCTTCTGAAATTATTATATATTTACCGCCATCTCTCCAGTTCTGTTGACCGAACAAAGTAATTTTAGAAACATCACCTACCCAAATAAAACTTTTATCTGCAAATCGTAAATGCTGTGCAACTTTACTATAATTTTTGTCATAGTAATTTGCTATCTGACATGGCTTTCCGTTGTATGTGCCAGTCTCATAATTAAAAACCTTACAAGTTTCTGAGTTAATTTTTCTTTTTGGTAGTGCTTCCGTTAATCCTATAATCATATTTGTAATTTCTTTTGGCTTGGTAACTTGAGGAAGTTGACCATTAATTTTTTTGTAATCGTGGCAACCAAAACAATAGGTGTGGTTCTCCCAAACCCCCAGATTGTCTTTGCTACCACAATTTTCACAAGGGGCGTGGTGAAGGAAAGTTTCTTCAGGCATCTCTTAATCTTCTAATTCAACTAAATCAGCTTCAGAGGTTAACCCATCTTGAAATTTATAATTTGGTATGTCTTCGTTTAATAAGTATTCCCTAACATTAAATGCGGGACACGTTTTCTTTTCATCTAATTCGTAATGACCAACAATTCTTGCGTCAGGATATTTTAAAACTAAATCTGTAAGGACTGCTTTGAGAGCTTCCCATTGTTCTGAAGTAAAATTATCTTCTGTTTCTTTCCAGTTTTCTTCTTTAGCACCACCAATAACACAAACAGAAGTAGCTATATGATTGTAGCCTGCAACATGTGCCTGCACCTCGTCATCTTCTCTACCTTGTTCTACTGTCCCATCACGCTTAATTACTTTAGCGTAACCTATCTTCAACCACCCAATCTGTCTGTGCCATTTGTCGATTTCTTTAGCATCTATATCTTGTGAGGGTCTCGTCTGAGAACAGTGAATTACAATGTATTTAGTTTCTTCTCGTGCCATTATTTTTTATCCTTAAACATATTCGGGTTGGGACTTTGGTTACTCATTAGTTCTATGAAGTTTTTTTCTGCTGAATTTTTAATGTCTGCAATCCAAGCTTCAGGTATTTCTTTTTTAGTAGAACTAATGCAGTGATAAGGAAAACCAAACATGTCACACCATTTTCCATAAGTGGTCTGACTTTTTTTTCCTATCTTTGTTTTTGCATTAGAAAAGATAAAACGAATATCTATCTTTGGGTGTTGTAATTTAATCAGCTTCATCTTTTTTCTATCTGCTGAATTAAATGCTCCCTTAGTTTCTATAATAAAATTTTCATTTATTACAAAATCAGGGGTGTAAGTTCTTTTCTGTTCTGGTTGGAAGAAGGTTAGTTTTAAACTTTCATATTTGAAAGGAAGTTTGTTCTTAGTTAAAAATTTATAAACAACTTCTTCCAGTCCAGATTTTAAAGTAACAGACTTAGAAATTTGTACTCTCTTGAACTTCTGTCTGCTCTTCATTTTTTTCTCCTACTGCTTCTGCGTTAAGATTAATTTCAAAACCATCTTCTTCAGTAAAAGCTGGAGCTGTTCCGCCCTCTACTAATTTAACAATTTGAACTTGCTTTAAACGAACTGAAATTCCTGCTCCTCTTGAAGCCATGTAATAAGGGATTAATTCGTAAGCAATTTTCATTTCAGAACCGCCCCAAATAGATTGGGTAACTGGAATGATATTTTTCTTAGCGTCAAAAATTGCAGGTCTTTGTGTGAAGTTTTCTTTTGTTTTTCTATTCACACCTGTCGCTGTCATTTTAAATTTAAACATGACAAAATCACCTTCTTCAGTGTAGGGTGATGGAGCTTGTTTAAGTTGCTTACCTTTGTTTTCAAAGATAGCTTTGGTTAGACTGTCTTTCTCTGCTTGTTTAAATATTTCAAGCATCTCTGAAGCGTCTGATTTTTTAACCTTAAGTGTTACCTTGTATTCTCCATTGGAGTTGAACTTGGTATCAGGTTTTTGCAGGTGAGGATAAATAGCCTCTCCTACGGGGGTTACGTGTGTTTGTGACATATGTTTCCTTTGGTTGTTTAGGTTAGTCACAAGTGGCACTTATCTACTACACTTGTGCATACAATTATATACAGAAAAAGACTGACTTTTTTACTTGTTGTAAATCCAAGTTGCCTTTTGTTGGCATAGTAGGAAACTTTGCTTGATTTTTAGCAGATAACATTACGTACATTTCATCAGCAAATTTCTTTAATACATCTTCTTCATATATCTCACAAAAGGCTTCTCTTAATGCTTTTGCCATAATTGCTACATCAGGAGCTACCACCCCAAAGCTATCGTGTATCATTGAGAAGTTATCTACCCCCATATCTTTAGCCTTAACTGTAGCTAACTGAAGTACAGAACTATCTAACGAATGTATGTAATTAGGGACAACAGCTTGAGAGGTAAGTCTTTTAGATATTTTATCGGTGTACGATTGAATAGAAAGTTTAACTATACTATCACCCATCTTAGTTTTAACCCTTTTGCTTTCTGTTTCGTAGCTCATCATTTGCACTGGAAAATTTAAAGGAGTTGTCCAGCATACAGGCAAATTTTCTGAAGCAACTAGTTTTGCTATTGTTTTTATATAGCTCATAATTTCAGTTGCTTTAGGAATAGCGTTCGTGATGCTATCCCAAACAATAGGTGTCAAAAAGTTTGTAGCTTTGAATACACCATCATCAATTTCTGAAATACGAAAGACTTCATAAGAAACATTTCTATCTGCAAATTCTTTCTTTAAATGTTCTTCAATATACTTACGACAACTAAATCTAGTTAGAGAGTAAGGAAGACACATCACTGGTTTCTTACATATCTTTCTATTAATACCATATTCAAGCCATTGTTTAGCTAGAGGATTTGTCATAGTAGAAAGTTTTGCTTTTACTTTTTCAGCAACTAAATTGTAGATGTCTTGTGGTTTATTTGAAGGTGTTAAGTTAGTAGCAAACCCACCTTGTTCATCAAGCATCATGGCTGAGTAATGTTGTAATCCTGAGTTTGAACAATCAGATTGTATGGGTATGGTAGTGATAAACTTAGGACTACAAGTAAATCCTTCATCATCTTCCCAAGAATTAAACTCAGCAAATTCAAAAGCCCACGCTAAGAAGCAATAAGGTTTGTCCGCTTTTGTCCACCAAGTGTCTTCAAAAGGATTAGTAGCAGTAGCAATAATTCTATCAGTATTATCTTCTACCCATTTAACACGTACAGACACTTCTTCTTTATCTACTTCTCCAAAAAGATTTGCACCATTGACCGCATAAGCCCAGTAGTTTTCTTCACTACCCATTGGCTTACCATATTTAAAAAGCAAGCAAGCTCTAGAATAGTCAGCTCCTTGTGGACTAAGCATGGCAGGTTTTGGATAAATCCTTGAACGAAAATCATATTGGTGAGGGTAATAAAATTCAGACGTACCTAAAAATAATTCAGCTTCTTCTACAATTCTTCTTACCTGAATATACTTAGACTTAGATTGATGTACCTTCTCATGTATTTTTTTTGCTTCTGATTTCCATTTGCTAAGAGCTTCTTTGTTAGTAGCAATGTCAAAAGGTTTTGGTGGAAGTTGTTCTTCCATTGTAATGTAATTTACAGGGAGTTGGCCTAACGTCCAATTATTTTCTAAACAAGTTTTAATTACATTAAATATTTTTTTGTTAATGACCCAAGCAGTTTCTTGAATGGTATTTATTGCATTGTAAACAACAGGCATCTCATGGTTTCGGTTGTTAAGTTCTTCAAGGTATCTTCTGTTACTAGCTTTAACTAAATTATAGTGCATGTTATTTATCTCCTTTGTTTAACGATTGAGCCACTTCTTCTTTTTTATTTTGAAAATTGTGTTTTCTACCATAGTACCCACCATCAAAAGGAGTACCCCATTTTCTAGGGGGCATTAACATTGGCAAATACTTAGGGTACAACATCTCATTTTTAATGTTGAAGTTAGCTATTTCATGTATGATTTTGTTTGAAGGTAAGACATATAGAATAGTCTTATGCTTCTGAATGGTCTTATGCTTACACTCAACTAAACCTAATTGCTGACAAAGGTAAACCATAAATACCCCTAGATGTAGGATATTTTCCTTAGTCCAAGCATCAAATCTAAGGTCATGTTTATTCATACAATAGACCCAGACGTTCTTTTTATAAGCATATCGGTTAGTTTTCTGAGGGTGATTACTGTTGTTACCTAAACGCTTATTTACTTGGTTGTATTTGTCCCTGTGCTGGTCTTTAAACAGGGTAATTCTAGCTTCCATCATCATTGCCCCACCTATTTTAATTGCTAGCTTATTCATAGTGGTATCAGAGGAAATACCATCTATCACATTTTTTAATACGATTAGACTGCACACGTCCCAAATATCTGGATTGCCAGTTTTAAACTCACCCTTCTCATCAAAAGCACTAGCGGGTAGGCATTGGCAGATGAGCTTGGTTGCTATCTGATTTCTACCTGCTTCACCTTTATTAATCCTCTCAATTTTTTCATTTATACCTTGTGATAATTTGGATAGGTATTTTTGTTGTTGCACTAGACCATACATGGTTGTGCTTTCTTGACCTTTAATTTTAGATTCAGTAACAGTTTTATTATACTGAGCTAGACCACCACGCATCATGCCTTCCTCGTGCATAAGCTCCTGCTCAATCTTAGCTAGGTAATCTTCTTTGTTTTCAAAGCGTCCCCCACCTACTCCCACTTTTACTAATAACTCTATATGTTCTTTTAATAGTTCCGACTGATTTATGTTCTCTGCTGACATGTTCTACATTCCTTCTATTTTATGTAACACTTGTGCATAGTTGCGCTAGATTTGTTGCGTGTGTTGCACAACCACTTATACAAGTGCATACATTGGTTTTTAATAAAAGAAGCTGTAACTAGTTAATTATATGATGAACAATTAAAATTAAAAAAGATGAGTGGTTTCTAAGACTAGTGGCAGTAGTTCCTAAGTCTAGCAACATACCAATTTCCTAAGTTTATCTTCTTTGTTTAATTTTAACGTGCAACAAATATCACTATTTGCAACTCCCTGTGCAACTAAATTGTCCAGCTTAGTTAGCTTTCTGGTGCGATAGAAGGGACTTGAACCCCCACCTCTTACGAGACCAGTTTCTAAGACTGGCGTGTCTCCCATTCCACCACTATCGCAATAAAGTTTGAGTGAAATATCAGTTATCATTTAGTTTTTCAATACCTTAGAATTGTGACCTACCATTGTTGATATATTAGATGGTTGGTTAATTTTAGACATTGCGTCTTTCATGGTTTCGTCTGTGGCCTGTTCGTAATGTTTTTGTGCTGTACCAATAGAGATACCTGCTAAAGCTACTAGAGTTTTAACGGGAGTACCTACTTGAGCTAGTCTAGTAATATAGGTGTGTTTGGTACAATAAGGTGTAAAGTTGTTTAACCTTAGTCTTTTGCCATAGTAGTCAAAGCGTTCTCTTAGGCGGTACACTGTCATGTTAGGAAATAGTTTTTTATCTACCCTAGCAAATGCACTTTCTTTATATCTATTTACAATCTCAATTTGAGTATCATTTAAAGGTAAAGATTTTGACCACTTCTTAGTTTTGTTACGATAAAAGTTAATTGTATTTTCCCTGAAGTTAATACTATCAACAGTCAACTTACAGAACTCTTCACTAATTCTCATACCAAAACCATTAATTAAGAATTGAAAAGCATCTACAAATTCTTGGTCTCCCATTGCAATGGCATCTTCAATAACTTCTTTTTCTACTTGGTGTGAAATTATATCTTTGCTTTTGCTTTCTAAAGTTTCTTTGTTAGACCAACCCATGCTTGAGATAGAAGGGTTTGGATTTAACATATCGCTTCGCTGTAAAACATTAGTGCTGATTGCATGTTCAAAGATACATCTAAGTACGCTTAGTCTGTGATTAAGTGAACGTGTGTTAAATGTTTGTAGATTATTCTTAGGTCTTTCTAAGATTCTTTTTTCTACAAAATTACAGAATCCATCATAATCATTTTTATTCTGTATATCTTTAAGTTTAGTATCTGGCGGAAAAAATAGATAAATATCTTGCATATACATACAATGATTTTTCTCATTTGCTTTTCCCTTCCACTTAGTTTCAAACAGCTCATCATGCACATCTTTTAGTGTACCAACGCCCTTCACTCTTTTCTTAAGAGTTCCGTTGTAACCTTTAGTACCCATCTCTGCTATTTGTTTTTCTTTCACATGAATTGCTTGGCTTAAAGCATCATTGAAAGCTAACTGTCTGTCAGTCATAGTATCGTCTTTGCAATATTTAATTTCAATAGTTGCATACTCACTTAAGACAACCCCATTAACTCTTTTACGTGTCTGCACTGCTAGGCTTGTGTCACTTCTCAGTCTTATACCTTGTGGCAACATACTTTTTATATTCATTAAGCTACCCCCACATATTTAATGGATTGAATAGGTAATTTATTTGTTTCTATTTGTTTTGTTGAACCTAAGAATATCTTCTGAAGTTTTTTTCCTTTAGGTGTCATTTCAATACAAGCAAACCTTCTGTCTCCAAATGGATTACTTGAGTATTTAATTAAGCCTAGAGTATCTCTTAAGTATCTTACTGTTCTACTGATAGAAGATTGATTTATATTTCTACCAAAGATTTCCCTATACTCTTTTGAAATTCTTTGGGTTGTTAAATCTTCATCAGGTAAGAAACAAAATAATTTAAACAACATAATGAAATGCGAAGGCACTCCATTAGTATTCAAATCTTTACCTGTACTTGCTTCCATATCTTTAACCACGTCAAAAAAACTTTTGTCAAAGTAAAGATTATGTACTGCTTCTTCTCTTGCCATTGTCTACCCCTTCTCTTTTAAGTTGAACAACAGTGGAGTTAGAGTTATGAGAATTGATTGTATCTCTTGCAAGTACGTTGGCGTACACATGATTAAATTTATGTGTTGTGTTACTAGCTAAGACAAACTTATCTATAGAATAGCTAACACATATGTTACCAAGTTTTATTGCAGTCGTACGTTCATACTCATTATCAAGCATTAGTTTTTTTACATAATAATTTGTACCTACAGCGTACTTTTCATCTAATAGAAATACGTCATAGTTCAAATCATTGGTACGTCTTAAAAAAGTTCTGCACCTTAATGTTTTTATTACATTCATAACCATGCTTATTAACGCTACTGTTATTTTATTTACTGTCTGCATCTTACTTATTCTTCCTTACCGCACAAGTGTTAATCATTGGTGTCCCACATCTTTAAAAAAATAGATAACATGTGCTTTGTATATCTACATTTTGCTCTTGTTTGCAGTACAACCTACTATATATAGTGTCATAACATACAAAACAATAGAACACCAAGAGAACAAAGTAAAAAATACTCTACTCTCCAGTGGAAAACTTAATAAATTAAGTCTTCTGTTTCTTCTTCGACAACGACCACCTTGCGGTTAGCCATAAACTCAAATGCAGATAACATTGAGGTAGCAAGCATGCTTGAACTATCAACATTATCGTGAGGTTCGACTAAACAGTCACAAAGGTTTTCTATAACTTTAACTGTTGCCATAGTTATCTCCTTTTTTGGGTACGCTAGACAAGCTCCTGTCCTGCATACGTTTAACCATAAGGCCATTGCTGAACTTAACATGTTCACCAACTCTTAGATTGCTTATGGATTTTTTAATGTGGTCGCTTATTTCAGTAGATTTATGAAGTGTAATACTAACCATAAATGTACCTTGTGCTAACCATTTGTTTGAACCTGTTTCTACATAGTATAAAGGTTCATTTTGTGTACTTACTTGACCATTCATATAACTCCTTACAGTTATTAGTTTATCTTATAAATAAAACGAATCACTTATATATAAGAATATTAATTATATAAAGTATTATTAATTAGTGTCAATACTATAAAACAGATGTTTACTTTTATATAAAATAATGTTCTATTTATAGATTAATCAATTTATATGTAGGTATATTTATGTTACAAAGAGAACTCTTAAATAGAATCGGTATGGACAAAAATTTAACTACTATAAATGAAATAGCAGAGCATCTTAAAGAGCTACTAAAGACTGAAAGCAAACAAGATATTTGTAAAAAGGCTAGTGTAGATAAGTCAGCTTTATGGAGATTAGAACATGGTGAGAATATTAATCTTAGTAACTATTTAAAGATTAAAAATGCTTACCCTTCTGCTTTCAAATCTAAACCTTTACCCGAAATATCTAACATACCTTTGCTTGGTCAAATAGCTAATGACGGAAAAGCTAGACCTTTAACTGTCAGCCAAGAAAGTACATTCGTTGCGCCTACTGATTTAGTTACTCATTGGTCTCCTGTGTTTGGGTATCGTATTGCAAGTGGAAGTGCCTTTGAATCTTGCGTGTACTTGTTTTCATCTAAATATATTAATGATGTGGTACTTAGCCATGAAGCTGTCTTACGTATAGTCATAATGTTTGTTGAAGGTAAGTCCCCTTTGTTTGGACGTTTAAGAGATAACAATACTCATTATGAATTATGCCATGTATATACTAAGGAAGTATTAAAGACATTTAAGTATAACGAAAAGGTTAGATGGGCTAGGTTTATCGGCCAGTTACCTTTGTCTTTGATGGAGTATACTAAAGCAAGTCCTGAGTTAAATGAGGATAATGCTGGAGATAATCTTAACGTACATAATCTCAAAACTTAAAACAGATAATGAGACGCATGAAGCAAATAAAAAAAATTGAAAAAATAATTTCAATCTGAAGTTGCGTCCTTAAAAATCCATATAAATATAAGAAAAAACATAAGCACTAGTTCTGTAGTCTAGCAATAATTGTTATTGTGTGCGGTTGCCTGCAAATAAATGTGCAACACGAGACACACCCCCCACCCCCTATCCAAAAAAATGGCACGGGGGACATTAAAAAAATCCGATACACGTATGGGGTTGTCAGATTTTTATTTAAAATCTTTTAGGTATCTCTCTAGGTGGTCATTAATAGAATACTCAACAGCATGCTCTAGAAAATCTTGAGTATTATTTAAGATAAAGTCTCGGTAGGCATAAGGGTTATCTTCCCTCTTAGCATAAGTGTCTTCAATTCCATTAAGGGAAACTAGAGCTTCCTTAAGTTGTTTCGTTAGCTTCTTCTTCATAGCCTTAGTTTTACATAAGGTCTTTAGGTATAATATCTTGGTCATATAGGTTCATTTCTACTTAAGTAATCATTAGTAACATTAGGTAATCACAACTAATCTAAAGAGATTTCATTAGAACATGTTGTATGATGCCTAATTACAATCTAATGTTTAACTATAGTTGTATCTAATAGTGGCACTTAATTGATTATCTAACAATTAGAGCTTTATCCAAGTATCATTACCAACATCTTTTCCAAAAAACAGGTTCAATTCATTCTGTAGTTTGTCTTCTTTTCTTGAGTTGAAGGCTTGTTCTTGGTCTCTAGATAGCTGTTTAATCCAATAATGACATGCAATCTGTAGTGCATCTATTCTATCGTCTTGCAAAAGAGTGTTTGCACCCTTCTGTAACCTACTCATTTGGTAGAATAATTGGTATCTAAGGGCTTTCTCAGGGGCATATAGGTTGTTGGTACTCTCATAATCCTTCTGTATGACTGCTTTATCTACAATAAGCCTGTGTTGAGCCATTAGAGGTTCTAAGGTGTCCAAGATACGTCTGTGCTTATTAGTAGTCTGATTAAGCATTTCAGTCGTACATGGGTAGTGTTTAGTTAAATAAGGTCTTAATAAGCTCTCAAACATTCCCATACCAAAGTTTTCTTCAATTAGTATTTTGTTAACGGAATGTTTCTTAGCAGTCTCTACTAGTTTGGTAAGAGTATGTTCAGAGTAACCAGAGTTATGTCCCCCCACATCTATTAAGTAGATATTTCCATTTAGAAATTTAGTTACACAATAGGCAGTCTCATCTTTACCTTTACCAGAAGGGTCAATAGACATTACAGTTCCAGTATAAGGAATCCAATCCCCCTGTACCTGCATGGGTCTATAATAAGCATCACCCTGTAGGCCTACCACTGGTAGCTCTTCATGCTTTAACTCAGGAGAAGAAGCCCATACGACTTTCTCAGGAGCATTATCAGGGTTTAAATTCATTACAGTTAAGTCTGAAAGTTTCAGAGGGTACTTCTCAATATCATTAAGAGTAGTATCTAATTGGAACTGCATGTTAAACCCAATACGACCATAACTAGCTTCACGTTCTAGTAAATCTTTTTCATCAAATCTAGTTGGGTCTGTAGGTTGTCCAATTAATTCAGGTGTCCAAGTGTTACTAATAATAGGTGCTAAGTTAGAACCATAAGATTTTAATTGTACTTCACTTGGGTATCTTGCCGACCAATACCTAATTCTATAACCTCTTTCTTGAAGTTTGTTATAGATACTTTGTTCTGTCTGTGGTGTTCCTAAAAAAATAATTCTAGAGGAATCTTTTGGTTTTATTACCGCTTCAAATTCTTTTATACTTTCAGATAACTTGTCTCTCATAAATTGAGTTTGAGTATTCCCTGAAGTCTCCACGTCATCTGCAATAATAACATCAGCTCTACTTCCCGTTATTTGAGAAGTAATACCCAATGATTTAACGGAAGGTTGGTGGGAAGCTCCTGCGGGAGCAACATCAAAACTTATCTTAGACTGTCTTTGACTATCGCTAGGATATAAATGTTTTAACAAAGGCATCTCTTGCAGTAGTCTTAAACAAAACGTACTGAAGTCATCAGCTCTATTCTTAGAAGCAGAAACAACCAAAATGTTTAACTCAGGATTTAAAAGTAATCTCCATAAAACATAAGTAGAAGTAATCCAACTTTTACCAACTCCCCTAAAAGCACTAATGATTATTCTGGTGTCTCCATTCGCAATGTAATCAGCAATATCAAATTGTACTTTAGAAGGTGCGGGTAGTCTTAGAAATTTCCATGTCAAATAGACAAAATTTCTGAAATCTTTTAAATTATCGTGCATAAGTAGTTGATTTTATTGGTTTTTAATTTGTTGCTTTATATTACATAAGTGTAGTAGATTAGTGCAACTATTAACTTTAACTGTAAGGAGTTAGAATGAAAAAAATGAAAATAAATAAGTACATCTCAGAAACTACTTGGGACGGATATAATTTTCAATTTACTATTGATGGAAAAAAATATCCTAGAGAAAGAGGAGAATGGTATAAGCCGACTGGAGATATACCATACGATACTGCTGAAGCTTGGGCTTTAGGAGAAGCAAGTGGTAAATTTTTATCAAGAGGTGGTAAATTGTATAATACTAAAAATGACTATTACAAAGAGCAAGAACAACTTTGCAATGGATTTGATTCTAGATATTTAGAAGAAAACGAAGGATTAGTTCGTACAACATTAAATGGACAGGCAACAACTTCTGATTGGACAAATACTAAACAAACTAAACAATAAACAAACGGGGGGAAACCCCCACAAACAAGTAGCTTAACTATTCTTAACTAATTTCTTTTCTTCTTGAAAAGGAAGTTCATTCATTAGCTGTTCCAATGCATTATCTGCTGTTGGGACAGCATCAATCCCATTATCTTTTAAAAATTGTCTAGCTACGTTTAAGTCCGAAGATTTAGCGTCTGGGTCTTGTACTCTCTCTAATAGTTTTTCTGCTAATATAGAATGTAAATCTTTTAATTTATCTGTCATAGTTTTTTTTAAATTTTAATAAATGTTTAAATTTTACTGATTTAGTTGGTTTGTAAACATATAGCTCACGCCAAAGTTTATTCTCCATTCTACCAAAAAAGGTAAGAAGTTTTCTTAAAACCCATCTTCTCATTACTTACCACTAAACCAATTTACTGCTCCAGTTACAGTTGCAATAATTGTTACTATAAAAACTACAATAGCTACTGTTCCTTTGGATTTGTTTACAAATGATTTAAGCTCACCCACTTCTTTTCTTAAGTCTCTAATTTCATATAAAATAATATCTATCGTATCTCCCCTATCTTTAACTAATATAGGTTTTTTACTTTTTACACGAGGTTTAGCCATTTCTTTTATAAGTATAGTTTTGTTGTTTAGATGTTTTGCAAGCACATTCTTTTATGGAGAATAGTTTGCACAATAGGTTTTTTAAAAATTTCATCTGTCTGCTAACCTATCCATATGTGAATAGATTCTCCCTATAACCTTGTCCAAAGCCATCATCTCTTGTTGAAGCATAGCTACGATTGTTGAAAGTTCTATTAGTGTAACCAGCGTCCACGTGGCCAACCCCATAAGAATTGTAAAAAGACATGCGATTAGTGCCGTATTTGTCTTCCTATTCATATGTTCTTACTTTTAATTTGAATATGCTTTAAGACTCTACCTGATTTTAGTTT
>TARA_B110000977_G_scaffold108706_2_pt1 | contig 32888 bp, 27 predicted proteins | sample TARA_B110000977 | Tara Oceans TARA_B110000977 (sample SAMEA4397798) | marine metagenome | biome: Polar Biome; feature: [SRF] surface water layer (ENVO:00010504); material: water (ENVO:00002006), including particulate matter (ENVO:01000060) such as... | depth 5 m | reverse complement strand
TTGGCGTCGAGGGTCGACGTTGCGGTGGGAATCAACGTCAACGTGGTGGCAACGGGAAGGACGGGCGCAACGGCGACAAGTTACTCGGCGCCTGTTCCGGTCCAGCGCGCTCCCGCACCCGCTCCCGCTGCATCCACTGGGTACTTCCCATTTCCTGGCACAGCCTCCGCCACCGCAGCCGCGGCACAGAGAGCGGCGGCGATGGAACGCGAGCGGGCGGCTGCTGCGGCTGCCGAGGCGACAAAAGTGCGTCGCGAGTTGGCCGCCGCTTGTTTGTTGGAGCTGCAATCCGCGCGCACCGAACAAGTATCAATCGCTGCGGTTAAGAAAGCCGCACTTGAGTCGGTCACGTCGCACGCAGCGGTACGACTGCTCCGCAGCTCAGTAGCCGTCGCCGTCTGTGCGATTTGCGCCTTATCTCTGGACGCCCTGTCAACCGCCGCGTCTTCCCAAACGCAAAACGCCTTCGTCTCGCTTTCCCGAAAGAACAACGAGAGTGACGGCGACGTGCTTCGCACAAAAGAAATCGCAAAGCACCGCGCTTTGTGTTCAGCCGCGCTTGACCGCCAGCGCGGCGCGGTCGCGACGGAGCACAGGGACGTGACGAGATTCGACTTTGGAGGCACAGATGCCGGGGGAAGGAGATCGCTCCCGGCGGGCGCGACGATGTCATCGAGTTTCGAGAACACGGGTCCTACACCAAGCGTTTTATCCTCTGAATCTTTTGAGTCTTTCTGGGGATGTCGCGCCGTGCCCCGGGGGTCGCACTGCGTACCGAACGGGTGGAGCGCGTTGTCTCCAAGAGAGCGGTTGGTGCGAGTAGCGTTAGGTGGGTCAAAGTTGCTTAAATCCGTGGCGTTGTTGGAACGCGGCGGCGAATTAACTTCGCTCGTCGCGCCGCACGTCGAAACTTTGCAATCGACCGCGGCGCTTCTGTTTGAATCCACTTCGGGAAATGCAAACGCGTCGAAAGAGCTTATTTCTGTTTTGGAGCACCTAACTGAAACCCTGCGGTGCAAGGGTGTTGCGGTTCCGAGGCTTCCGCCGAAAGGGATGACGGCGACTAGCGGCAGTCAAAGGGGAGTGGACGGCGGAAGAGGTCGGGGTGGACGCGGTCGTGGCGGTCGCTTCGGCAGTGTTCGGTTCGGGGCGAGATGAGAACGAGAGAGAAACAGTATTACTACTACTCCAATGGAGAGATACAGATAGATAGGCGCTTTTCGAATGCGATCACTCATTGTTTAGAATCAAGTCTGGCGTTACAATCGACACGCTCGTCTCGGTTCTCGCGTCGTAAGCTCAGGCTTTTTAAACCTGAACCGCTTACGCTTCCTCCTCCTCGGGCTTGCCGTGCAGCCAGGTGGCAAAGTTGTCGAACAGCTCGCCTTCGTAGTTGCTTTCCTGCTTCATGCCGCTGTAGAACTTGGCACCGACTTCAGAGCGCGCCGCGTTCTTCTTCGCCGCCTTCGCCTTGGAGGACGCCGCCTCCGCGTCCGCGCGCATCTTGGCGGCAACCTTGGCGTAGGGGTTGAGCCTGTCCATGGCCGCTTTGTTCTTGAGCGGGTTGCGCTTGAGGGGGGCGTGCGCCCTGTTCTTGCCAGACTTGGGCGCGTTCACCGCGGACTGGATCTCGTCGGAGTTGATCACGCGGGAGAGGTCGGGAACCGCCATGATGTTGGCGGGGGGCTTCCAGCCCTTCTTCGCGCTGGACGCGGCCGCGGCGGTGCCGTAGATGGAATCGAGCTTTTCGAACGCACCCTTGGTCCAGATGATGAACCGGCCGAGGTGGCCGCCGGGGGCGAGGGTGAGGAGACCGAGCCTGTCGACGGCGCACAACTCAACACCGGGGATGTTGCGCATGGCTTGCACCATCTTGGGCGCGCCGCCAGCGCCGTGCGCGTCGTACACGATGAGAGGCCCGCGGCGTTGGACGTATCTGCGGTTACGCATCTTACCCTTGCCGGAGCGAAGGTTTCTGGAGTCCTTCACCTTTTCGATGTCGGCGTAGGCGCCGATGGATTTCAACAGCTCCACCGCTTTGGCGGTCTTGGAGATGGACTCTGAGGCTTCATCGATGATCAGCGGGACTTCGGGGATGGTCTCTACGGCGTGGCCCCTGGCCATGAGGAGCGAGGGCACCGCGGACGCGGCGAGCGCGGAGCAGACCGCGTAGCGCTTCTGCTTCAGGTTCACGCGGCGGTGCCACCTTCTCCAGGTTTTGGTGGGCGCGAACATGTGGCCTCCGCGGCACATGTTACCGAACGCACCTTGACCGGCGCGGTGGGTACCGCCACCGGGAACACGGGGGATACGAGACACCGCGCGCCCGGTACCCCAAGACTCAGCCGCGGTCTGATGACCAGCAGTCTTGGACACGGCGTACGCCTGGCGGTTGTTCTTCGCCATGCCTGTGGGTTGGTGTGGGGACGAGATTGTCAGTCAGTTCAGAAAGTTCCGTCATCGCGACTTACGGAAGGTCGTCGTGTGCATCATGCGATGCTTGGGCGGTGGCATCAAAGCGCGGGATCAAAGGGCGTGGTATCTAAAGAGTATAATGCACGTGAATATGCTCGAATCCGCGCTGCATGCCACCTTACGGGGCTCGATTCCGGGACGGAAGGCTGGCAAAACAATCTTTACGTACCGGTGTGGCAGTCGTTGACGATATCCGGGCGGATGGGCGAGAGGAACACCTCGGGGAGCTTGACGGAGCCGCCGCCTTGGACGGACACCATGGGGAGAGCAGCAGGAGCCATTTTGATTTTGTTTACCCGGGGTCGTGACGCGCGCGGGGCTGAAAGAGGGAGAGTACCTGCGACGACGGCGCTTTTGATCGCATTTAGGGTTTCCGAGATTCCAGGCGCGCTCCTCGCGTCGATGTTTTTATTTTCGTGGGCAAATCGCAAATAGGTACTCACTTTCTACAGTGCGTTAGAGGGAGTCATTCCCTCCCACACCACGCAAGGCACACGTGTTAAAAGGATGGACATCGCCGTGTTTCTCACCGCGGCGAAAGCGTATCCCCCCCCACAAAACCCCGATGGAACCCAGATGCGTTTCTCGTACGGCACCGCGGGGTTCCGCACGGTGGGCACAACTTTAAATTCCACCGTGTTCCGCAGCGGCGCTTTGGCCGCGGTTCGCTCGCGTGTGACTGGCCGGGCGTGCGGCATCGTGATCACCGCGAGCCACAACCCCGAATTCGACAATGGCATCAAGCTTGTTGATTGCACGGGCGGGATGTTACCCACCTCATGGGAAGCAGACGCGGAGTCTTTGGCGAACGCGGAGAGTGACGATGAGATGAAACGGGTGCTTGAGAAACTGTTGGCGTTGGATGAACCCGCGGAGTCGCTGCACCCGCCGCCACCACCAGGGCTGGACGCTGGTAACATCCCTTACGTGTTCCTGGCGAGGGACACGCGGCCCACTGGTCCGGAGCTCGCCAAAGCAGCGCTGGCGGGCGCCAAAGCGGCGGGCGCGACAGTAGATGATTTGGGCCTCAACACCACCCCCCAAGGCCACTTCGCCGTGTACGCGAGTTACAGGGGAGCGCCGAACACGGAGGAGGCGTATTACAAACGTCTAGCGCAAGGGTACGCCAGCTTACTCAAGGAAGACGGGGATCATGATGACTCTTCTCCTGTGGAACCTATTTTCGTGGACTGCGCGAACGGCGTGGGCGCTGGTAAGTTTACAAAATTGATAAACGCAGTCGAGGAAACCGGAGTCTCCATCCCTATTAAATTACACAACCACGAAGGCACCCCCGGCACCCTGAACAACCAAGTCGGCGCGGACTACGTGCAGAAGGAACAGAAGCCGCCTAAATTTGGTGGGTTCGATGCGTTACCGTCAAACGCAAAGTGCGTCTCCATCGACGGCGACGCGGATCGGCTGGTTTATTTCTACACAGACGAGAATAAAAAAACGACGCTTCTGGACGGCGACAAAATCGCCGCGCTAGTCGCGACGCACGTGTCCGGCCTTCTAAAAAGATGCGGCGAGTCATTACTCGACCCTGTGACCAAAAACCCCCTGGACGTGGGTGTAGTGCAGACCGCGTACGCGAATGGAGCCTCAACCAAGTACATCGAGCAGGTGCTAAAAATGAAAACCAAGTGCACGCCGACGGGGGTGAAGTGGCTTCACCCGGCAGCGGAGGCGTTCGACGTGGGGGTTTACTTCGAAGCCAACGGGCACGGCACGGCGTTGTTCTCGGAAACTGCTATTGATAGAATACGAACAGTCGCGGAGAACAGTGATGGCTCACTACCTGCTGATGCCTTACGCGCGTTGAAATCCTTATTAGCTTTGACGGAGGCGATCAACCCTGCGGTGGGGGACGCGCTTTCTGGTGTTTTGGTGGTTGAGGCGATTTTACAGGCGAAGCGATGGGGGTTGCGGGATTGGAACACGATGTATTCGGACTTGCCGTCGAAGCAAGTCAAGGTGAAGGTTCAAGACCGGAGCGTTATCACTACGACGGATGCGGAGCGAAGATGCATGACGCCGAGTGGCATGCAACAAGCGATTGACGCGAAGGTTTCCGAGTTTGGCAACGACGCTCGGGCGTTCGCCCGACCCAGCGGAACAGAAGACGTGGTTCGCGTCTACGCCGAAGCGGCGACGCGGGAAGGGGCGGATTCGTTAGCCAAGGAAGTTTCAAAGGTGGTGTATACGTTCGCGGGGGGGACGGGGGACGCGCCGTAGCTGGGTAGCGTTGTTATTGCTCGTCTCATTCGCTCTCTTCGGTGTCCTTGCTGACCTCGTCCTCTTCGGAGTCTTAGTACTTGCTCCCGTTCACGCGCAACCACTCGTGCATCTCAGGTCGGTCTTCGCTGCAAAAATCCGAGATCGTCATCTCGTTCCACGGTGCGCAGTTCGCGCGCGCGCACTTCAACATCTCAAAGTGCCCGTACATCACCGCCAAGTTGCACACATCGTTGTTCCACCGGCACCCGTTCGCGCGCACCCACTTCAGAACATCGAGATGTCCTCTCCTCGCTGCTGAGAAACAGAGGTATTTTGTAATAGGCAGACGACCTGTCCTGTACATGCGCTGCACCGCGCTTAAACATCCGCGAAATACGGCCTCTTTAGGGTCATCCGGCTCTTCAAACTGAAGCCCCGTCGCCGCCATCGTGTCGCGCATCGCACTGCTCACCGCTGGAAGCCGTGCGAGATCTGCGGGATCGTCAAAGTACTCGGATCTGAGAATGTGCGCGACGACGAGGTGGTTGGGAAGGCCGGGGATGGCCTCGCCCGCGTTAGCCACGCTAGCCGCGTTAGCAACGCGACGCTGTTTCCTTCGCGCGCGAGCGTTCTTACCGCCCATAGTGGAGGGTGTCGTCGTGCGCGTCGTTGTGCGTCGAGACTTCCGAGAAATGCGTTACAACGAGAAAAAAAGCCACGACTGCTCTTCGCCCCTAATCACCCATGCAGTTTCTGTTGGCAAATCGATAATTTGACATTGGATCGCCGGGTTGCCCACCGCGAGGGTACGCACCGCACTCACACCCCCACGCGCAGCCCGCCCGCGTTAGTCGACACCGTGGTCGAGCCACCAGCACGTGGCGTAAACCCACACCGTGGTCTTGACCCCATAGGAATTGTCGAAGTTCGGAATTCACCCAATCGAGTTCGTTACGTAATTTGACGACTAATTGGAACGGCTTCACGTCACCTGACACGATGGTTTCCCTGTTCCCCGACCCGGTGTCCGTCAAGAAGGGCGTCGTTGAGTACATCGTGACCCCCGAGAACATCGGGTTCGTCGCGATCGGATGTGTACTTCTTTTCATCGCCTTCATGCTCGGCTGGATCACAAAAGCGATCGCCCCTTCCAAACCGGAAGTCACGACGAATCACATAATCCGCGCGCTGAACGACGAGACGTACGACCAGACGATTTTGACACCGAAGAACTTGAAGAAGATAATCGGGTGGCTTCCGAAGTGGATCACGTTTCCAGCGAGGGAGAGAGCTGCTTGGTTAAATAGGGCAGCTTTGGCGTGGTGGCCTTTCCTGAACAGGGCAATTTCCAACTCAGTCGTCTCATCTGTAGAGCCTATTCTGAACCGCTTAGTGGAGGGCGCCAAGGTGAAGATGAAGTTCTCGAAGTTCACGCTTGGGATATCGCCGCTGACTTTCGTGAGCATCAAAGCAGTGACCGAGGTCCCGAACGAGGTTGGTTTGGATATCGAAACGAAATGGGCGGCGACCGACCCGGAGGTCCAGCTGGACGTCCAGTTCATGGGCCTAACGCTGCCCATCGCGATTGAGAAGGTTGAGTTCTTCGGCGTCGTGCGCATCGTGTTCGGCCCTTTGTGCGACTGGTGGCCCTCGTTCAGCGCGATGCAAATCGCGTTCATCGGCAAACCCACGATTAACTTTAACTTAAGGTTAATTGGAGGGGATATCACCGCGTTTCCGTTTATCGAAAAGTTACTCACCAATCTTATTAAAAACGTGCTGGTGAATTTAATGGTGTGGCCTAACAAGCTGGATATAGGGATCACGAACGACTTGGGGGCGAAGTCTGTTTCGAATTCAGGTATCATGCGGATCACAATTAAAAGGGCGTATAACCTCCCCCAATACGACCGGTTGAAATCAGCGTCAAAGATGCGACCGGCGGTGGAGCTCGTCGTGACGGACGGGGAGTACGGCCGGCCGAAAGTCATCAGGGCGACGAAGGAGGGCAACGGCCAGGACCCTGAGTACGGCGAGGAGAGTTTTGATGTCAGAGTGCATGATATTCGCGGGGCGAAATTAACACTCTGCGTCGTGGACACCACCACCACGTACAAGAACATCAAGGAACAAGGCAAGCGGACGTTGGGCGTGTCGCGATCGAAAAAGAAGAGCGGCGCTGAGGACGACGAGCTCCACGAAAAAACGCGCGATGAGCTTCTTGAGGAGAAACTCGAAAGCACGAAGATGAGCAAGGCGGAGAAATCCACTGAAATGCACTCGACGATCGAGGGGCAGAAGAGACTGAAGAAGACTGCCCAGTCTACTCTAGGCCAAGTAGAATATGAAGTCGGACAGTTGGTGGATAAACCTGGAATCGACGTTGACGTGAGCTTGGAATTGTTGGAACGCAAAACCTCAATGTTCGACACGACGTCTAAAATGGCGCGGGCGTTTAAATCGTCGAAACGAGATGCGCACGGTAAGCTCGTAGTGCCTGAAATCGAGTTCTCGGCGAAGTACCTACCCTTCGATGTGGAGGAAGAGAAGGAGGCGCAGATTGAAAAGGTAAGAGGCATGAGCCTGGAGGATATTATCAGCGGCGGCGACTTGGCACAGTTCTGTGGCGTGCTGCACGTTCGACTTTTAAGAGGCGACAACATGGTGAGCAAGGATGCGAACGGCCGATCTGACCCATTCGTCAAGCTGTCAGTGGGAAAGCAGCTCCACAAGTCATCCACAAAACGCGAAACCCTGAACCCTGTGTGGGATGAGGAGTTTGACTTTGTGATCGGCATGGCGGAGCTTGAGAACAAAACGCGGCTGCGGCTTGAGGTGTGGGACTGGGACAGCGACGGAAAGCGGGAGTACATGGGGGTTATGTCACTGGATGTGAAGCGCGTCATTGGGCAGATCTTATTGCTCGCGGGTCAAGCGTCACGAGTTCTAAAAAGAGTCGACGAGCTTGAAGAGACGAGTAGTGGCAGACTGCACGTGGAGCTCGAGTTTTACAGCGTCAAGAACGAGGGGGACGTGAAGAAGGTAACCGCGGCGGTCAACGCGCAGGCGGCGCAGGAAGTGGCGCTTGAGAACCAAATGAAGAAGAAGAACGGTAAGACCACAAATGGCACTAAGGCCAACGTTCAAGACAGGAAGCAGGAGATGATGGCCAACATATCGAGCAAAGTTTCAGCGGCAGCGGACGCCGCGGAAGCCGCGGTGGCGGAGGAAGTATCGTCAAAAGTACCATCAAAAGACTCGTCGCCGAAACAAAAAGAGCAAGCGTCTGTAGAGAAAGATTCTATTGTTCAAGGCGCACACGCAGCTCCTGCTTCTGTTCGAGAAACACAAGGTATCGAGACGTTCCAGACCGCGGCGAATCTATCTGACTTGGCCGCGCTGTACGACGACGACGCGCCTGATTCGCCAACCAGCGGCGGGTGTTTCGGCGGGTGCTTTGGCGGGGGAAAAAGCAAAAGTAAAAAGAGTTTACCTCCCCCGGGTGCGAACGCGCTATCCAAAGTGGAGCCGGCGAGCCCCGTGAAGGGAAGCGGGTCTTCGTTGAAATCGCCCTCAATGAACGGACGGGACGAGATTGTGGAAGATGATGACAGCAGCGACGAGCAGCGATGATGATGACATGTTTTTTATGTATTTTGACCATTAAGAATTTCTCGGAACGTGCACTCTTTTCTTTCTCTTCTCTTCTAAAGCAACGACGTTTCCTTTGTCGTGTCAGTTCAACGCACACCACCGTCCCCCAAATCCCCCCCTTTGCACAACCATGACCTTCGCTCTGACCACCTCCCGCGTCGCCGTTCGCCTGCCCGTTTCCCTGGCGCGCCGTGTCGCGCGCAGAGGAACACGCGCGGTGACGACCGCTTCTAGCGCCGAGGTCCGTCCCTTGAAACCCCGTGTTTTTAACCCCTCGTCGCGCGTCTTCCGCTCATCACGCGACGCACAAAACGAGGAACGTCTTCCAAGCACACTTCAGTCTCGCGTCGAACGAAACATCGCGTCGATGTACGTGGTCCGTGACATCGCGCGAAGAACGCGCTCGACATGTTTCCAGCCAAGACCTAGAAACGTGTCGTGGCTTTGGTTTTCTCGGAACCAACTTTCGCTTGGAAACGATTTTTTTTCTTTTTTTTTCTTGCCGAGCTCACCTTCACCTCTCTCGTCCATGTAACCCTAACCCCTAACCCCTAACCCTCACAGCAACAGCAGCAAGAGCAGCAGCAGCAACCTCCTTCCGTGGCGCCTCCGCCCCCCAGCAAGATGTCTGTTCGCCGCAGACCCTCGGGCGGCCTGGGCGGCTTGATGGGTTCGATGTTCTCGCCGCTCGCGATGTCGCCGCTCTCGGACGTGGACTACGAAATGCAGCGGGTGATGAACGGTACGTACACGGTGATTCTTCCAAGCCCTCTTTTGTCTCACGAGTACTGAGTTGCACATCTTAATACCTCTACTAAGCCCTATTCGTCCCCAAACGGTTCCCGTACCTCCCCCCGTCGCTGAAACGGTTCCTGCGTACGATGTCTAATTCCACAGAACTAGAGCACATGAGGGACTCGATGTTCGGCCACCCCGACGCGGTTCGGAACCTCCCTGCTAAATTGGATTTCCCGTGCGACGTTCTTGAAAAACGGAAAGAGTTCCTGATCACTGCTGATCTCCCAGGGCTGTCAAAAGACGTCGTGAACGTCACCGTCGACGAGGACCGGCGGTTACACATCACCGCCGAGCGCGCGGAGCGGCACGAAGAGTCCGTGGGCGAGGACGACGAAGACGTCAAGATGCATGTGTATGAGAGAACCTACGGACGCGTCGAACGTATTTTCAAACTCCCCGACTGCGCGGAGGATGAAAATATCGAGGCGCGTATGAAAAACGGAGTGTTAGCGGTTCACATCCCGAAAATCGCGCAACCGGAACCGGAGCAAGTCGCGGAGAGAACGATTAAAATCAACTGAACGCGATGATGCGTTCTTTGACTGGTTGAATCAGTCGAACCCTTGCGTGACCTTGTTGAACCAACCCCAGCCCTTGCATGACTTGCTTTCTTGCATCACCCCTGTTCCTTGAAATCAACCAACCCTGTATGGGGCGCCCGAGCGGCACCGAGGCGCTCCAAGAGATGAGCGTTGAGAGACTTGTGAGTTTCAAGAATAAAAGAGACTAAAGCGCACAGACACCGTTGTGAATTGAAACCTTCTGCATTGTTAAAACTATGAACGAGTAAACGTCGCTCTTGGGTCATAACTCCTCCTTTGTCGAGTACCTGCTACATTCATTTATCCTCAGACTAAATACTCCTACTCCCACTCCACCGTGCTCGGCGGCTTCGACGTGATGTCGTACACCACTCTGTTGACGTTCTTGACTTGGTTGCAAATCTTTGCGCTGACGTCTTGCAGAAATTTCGGTTCAAACTGGAACCAGTCCGCGGTCATGCCGTCCGATGAGGTGATCGCACGCAAGCCAACAACGTGCGAGTGCGTCCTTTGATCGCCCTGCACGCCCACAGATTTAATCGGCAGAAACACCGCGAAGGCTTGCCAGATTTGGTCGTACAAACCGGCGTCGCGAATCGCGTTGATGTAAATCTCGTCCACCGCGCGGATGGTTTCAAGCGCGCCCTCCGCGCACACGTCCCCTAAAATCCTGACGCCAAGCCCGGGACCGGGGAACGGGTGCCGGGAGATGAACTGCTTGGGTACGTCCATCAGCAAACCCAGCTTGCGGACCTCATCCTTGAACAGCATGCGCAACGGCTCCACCAATTTGAAGCCCAACTCCTTTGGTAAACCGCCCACGTTGTGGTGTGACTTGATTGTGTGCGAGTGTTTCTGGTCGCTGCCGGGCGGGGGGCACGATTCAATCACATCCGGGTACAGCGTGCCTTGCACCAGGAAGGTGGGCCGGACACCCGTTTTCTTCTCAACGTCAGCCTTGTACTCCTTGAAAACTTCAATGAACTGGGCGCCGATTGTTTTGCGCTTCTTCTCGGGATCCGTCACACCTTTCATCTTTTTTAATAATCGCTCGGAATCGTCGACGCAGGTTACGGGTAAATGAAGGTGGTCCTTGAACATCTTCATCACTCTCTCTTGTTCCTTGTACCGTAACAAGCCATTGTCAACGAAGCAGCAGTGAAGGCGGTCGCCGATGGCTTTGTGGACCAGGGTTGCGGCTACCGCGGAGTCGACGCCGCCAGACAACGCGCAGATGACGTGCGCGGTTGGGCCAACCGTTTCCTTGACAATGGCGATCTGTTCATCCAACACATTCTGCATGCTCCACCCGGCGGTGAGCCCAGCGATGTCAAACAGGAACCGTTTAATGGTTTCGAACCCTCTTTCACTGTGCGTGACTTCAGGGTGGTACTGCAACCCGAAGAGTTTCCTTTCCACGTCTTCAATCGCCACCACGGCGCCGGCGTCGGATTTCCCCACGCACTTGAACCCGGGAGGGAGCTTAGTGGCTTCGTCGCCGTGCGACATCCAGACTTGTTGCGATTCAGCGGGCTCGCCTTTGTACAGCGCGCTGGCATTCACGGTGTGCACGGGCATGCGGCCGTACTCGGCTTTATCGGCTTGCTCCACTTGGCCGCCGAGGCGCTGGACCAGGAGCTGCATGCCGTAGCAAATTCCCAGCACCGGGATTCCCTTCGCGGCGCAGTGGTCGAAGAACCCGTCCGGGACCGTGGGTGCGCCCTCTACGTGCACGCTGTTGGGGCCGCCGCTTAGGATGATTACCGACGGGTTCTGGTCCGTGATGCGTTTCTGTGGGGTATTTGGAGAAGAGAAGAGGGAGGTTAGATGGCTTTCACCGCGATATTTTCAAGATTATTCACAGAAAATTGAAAAGTTCGAAAAGCGGCAGGTTTTGCGATCCAGGCAGCCGCCGACGGGGTCGTGCTCTGCGTGTGCCGCGTTGAGCGCCTCTCCTGTCATGCGGTTGTGATAGGTTGTGCGATGGCACGTTTGCCGATACGCCGGTGATTATTTGTGGACGCTCGTGCCCGAGCTGCGTACCATATCAACGTCGCCGGGGAGCAAACATGAGTACACCCCGAGCTCACGCACGCGACGCGTGATGAGCTGGGTGTACTGCGACCCGTAGTCAAGCACCACGACGGTGTCCGGGCCGGTCACCGGACCGGACTCGCGCCTGGCTTTCTTCGCGGGGTTGGGCGACATGGCGTGCCGATGTGTAAGTGCGGCGCGGCGATACGCGGGCGTCTCTGAGGCGGAGATCGAGAACAGCCGCAAAAGTGCATCAGAAAACAGTTCAAAAAATGCTTCAAAACGAAAAACCTCGACGGGTCGACGCGCCACTTTTTTTCAACCACGACAAACGAGATCTCGCAAGTAACGCACAAAAGCTACGACACGACAACCAGCACGCAACGCGCACCCACCACACGATGTCATCCAGCGTGGGGCCCTCGGGAGTAGAGACTCGTGCGGGAAAGACGCAGCGTGAGTTCGATGCCCTTGCGGACGAGGCCATCCCGTGCCATCCCCTCGACATCGTAGTCAGTTACATCCTCAGATCTATGCCCGACCCAGCCGACCTTGCGCGGCTTAGAGCAGTGAGCCGCCCCATGCGCGACGCAGTTGCGGCGACGGGTCGGCAAATTTGTAAACTTAAGACAAAGTGGGACCTTCTGTAAGAGTCTACAGCCGTGGAACTTGGATACTTAACCACGCTTCAGTGCCTGAAACGGGAACAAGGTTTTCTGCATCGTGAAGATTGGCTTTGCCAGGCAGCGGCGAGCAGCGGACGGCTCGAGGAGTTGAAGAAGTTGCGCGCAAACGGAACCATATGGAACCAGTGGACATGCGAGGGAGCTGCGCAGAACAGGCAATTCGGGGTGCTGAATTGGGCACGCGAGAACGGATACCAGTGGGGCAAGGAAACATGTGCGGCTGCAGTGAAGGGCGGACAGCTCAAGATGCTGCAATGGGCGCGCGCGAATGGCTGCCTGTGGAACAAGAAGGTCTGTATGTATGCGGCGAACGAAGGGTACCTCGAGGTGCTGCAGTGGTTGTGCGCGAATGAATGCCCGTGGGACGAGAGGATGATCTCGTTTGCGCACGAGTACATTCACTACGATATTATGGACTGGGCGCGCGAGAATGGCTGCCCTGAGTTTCACCCTGAGTTTAACCCTGAGTCAGACTTTTCCGACAGCTCCGACAGTACCAGTGACGAAGAAGAGTACGAGCTCAACTGAGTTTAACGCCTCTGAAGACGAAGACTAATACGATTCATTTACGAAACTTCACGACCTACCTCACTCTTGAAACACGGGTAACGCGCATTGCTCCCAGTTTTCCTCCCACCGAGTGTTCGGAGCTTGCGCTGCGCCTCTGCGCAGTGCATCGAGCTCAATGTCCCGCGTACCCCACCCTGATAAAGTTTGAACCAGCGTCGCGCAAAGCTCCTTTTCGTTCGAAAACAAAGCTCCGTTTCGAATTTCCGACTTCGCATCGCTCACCACCAGCTCATGAATGACGTCGTACCGCGCCGCTACTACCGGCAACCCCGCGCCGAACATGTCCACGACTTTCATTGGCAGGTCCAAACCTGATGATGAGGTGTGAAGACACACACCCAGATCAGCCGATCCCAAAATTTTCGGATAGTCGTCGATATCGAGCCAAGCGGTTCGTATCACCACTCTGTTTAACCGTAACCCTCGCATTTTTAATTCGTACATCTCTTTCTGAGGCCCCTTGCCCGTAACGATGACTAACAGGTTGGGTAAGGAGTGTCTCCCGGATTGTTTTGTATCAGATCTTTTAGAATTCAATTGTTCCGTCGCCCTCCGGTCATACCGCACCAGCGCGTCTAGCAGCACTCCAAAGTCCTCATCAGGAGTCCAGCTTGTGCTCGACACCAACACGCACGGACGGTCGTTTCGATTGCGCCAACGAGGAGGGTTTAATAACGAGTTATTATTTTTACTCGACTTGTTACCCTCGTCACTGTCACGCAAACATGTGGTGATGGGCGTCGTGGCGTGTTCTTGGATTCGAGCATGTGAGGAACGCGCGTTTGAGGAACACCCTTTTTTATCGTTTTCAATAAACCCGTCGTCGTCGCCAAAGCAGAACAAGTCTCGAATTGTCAAATCGTCGTCGGCTTTCGCGTTTGAGGAATCCAGGGTTTTTTCTATTTTCAGGAAAAAAATATGCGCTTGCGTTACATCTAATGGGCCCGTAAAGAACGCAGGCGGCTTGTCGTGCACCACTTGCGCGTTGTGGATACCCCACTCGCGTTCCAGCCATTGTTGCATCGCGTTTGTTACGCAAAGATGCGCGTCCGCAGTTCGTCCCATATACTTCTCGTATCTCCTCGCTATTTCCACTAAAGGATGCCCTATGCCCATTTGCAAGCCCATCAGCGTGTACGCGAAGTTGTGCCAGTCGATTACGAACTTGGCTCCCCTCAAAAAACATACGACGCGACACACGGTGAAGGACGGGACGCAGGGAGGGGTTTGTAGCAACACGAAATTCGGGCGAGGTAAACGGACCAACATCAACACCAGGAGCTGCAGGAGCTGCGTGAGGACTCGTACTGCTAGGGCGAGTACCCGTGGTAAATAACGATTAAGCCACTCCGGTGGGGGTGGGATTAACCGCAAATGGATGTGTTCGTGTTGCACGATCTCCTCACGCGGCGTGGAACCGAGGTACGCCACGACATCAACCTCGAAATCCGCCTGGTCCGCGAGCGACAACGCGTGGTACTGCATGCGCGGCGAGCGACCGAAATCGCCAAGCACCACTACTTGTATCCGACAACGCGGTACATCCGTGACCCGGGACGACCCGCGACGACGCGAGGAACCAACCATGGCGCCTGCGTCGCGGACAGTGAGACGGGCGTGGCTAGAGATTCCAATAAATGATTTTTTCGGGATTTTTTATTTTCGCCAAAATAAACCGAAAACTCCGCGCGCAATGGGATTCGGTTCTAAACGTTACGAGACTATCAACGAAATGAATAAGCAAAAGCATACAGTGACTTACAAGACCCTCACGCACACTATATGCACCCACGGCACGCGCTAAAAAAACCTGTAACTCGCGTCGGTCGTTTCTTCCCAAACTATTTATCCCAAAAAATTCACTCAAAACCTGCGCGGCGTCATCACGCCTCCGGGCGACTTCGCTTCCATGGCAGCCATAACCTTTACAAGAACTTGCTTCGTGTTCGCCCCAACTTTGTCCGTCCCCTGCATAACAGCAGCGACCCCCCAAACCACCAGAATCGAACTCACGATCACAAGAAACAACAAACACAACCCCTCGAACGTGACGTCGACGCGCAGGGAAGAAGAAGTGTTCGCAATCGTCTCCTCATCGAAAATCTCCTCAAAACCAACTTCTCCGCCTCCAAACCTCGCCAGCACCGACCCTAAAGCCCTCTCCGCGGCGAAACCAAGGTCCACGAGCTGCGGCAGGTACAACATGTATGCGCCGTGCATTTTAATCACTGCGGGGTTGGATGGGATGGCCGGAACTGTTGTGACTTGTAACCCGTACACCGCTCCGCACACCGCCGATACTCCATTAAAAATCATAGCCGTCGCAAACACAATCATCGCCACAGTGTACCCTGATAACAACGCAGCGCACGTTACCATCGTCACCACATGTATCGTCTCAGGGGTCATTTCCGTCAATTCAGACGCGGTGTGACCTACTTGAGGGGAAGAAGCGGGGGGGGTGAACAAAGGAGGATGGGACATCTCGGGAGTACTCGTCGTCGTCGTCATCACCACGGGCGTTACGGGCGTCAGGCACGTTACGATCTCCTCGACAACCGCAACGCGCGCCACGGGGGAAGACATCGCAACTTCTTCAGGCACAAAGAATTCTTCAGCCATGACGCTTTCTTCAGGTAGAGGAGGTTCTTCCACAGGCAAAGTCACAACTTCTTCTTCCACAGGCAACGTCACGGTTTCTTCCTCCACAGCACCAACAGTCTCTTCCTCCACCGCAATCAAGGTTAGCCGTTCAAGTACGTTTTTCGTGAGCGCCGCGGCGGCGCGTCTGGATTCCTCTTCCAGCATCTCCGCGGTCGCCCCGACCGGCGTGGGGTACGCGTACACCGACTTGGGGAAGACATTTAAGTTTTGTTCGCCTGAAGAAGGGGTATGCATCGTATCCATGACTAACTGCTCTGTGTCATTGCTATCGATATTGCTCTCGACGCTATCGACGTTGCTCTCCTCCAACGCATCGACGTCATTGGACAACTCAGAGTGTTTCACCGGCCCCGGGCTTATCGCGTGCAGCGCGACGTCCAATTTAGAATGAACGCTCGCGAACCACGACCGAACCTCTTCAATGACCTCCTCGTCAGTAGGGTTGCTGGGAGGAGAGGAAGATGCTGATTCATTGGATGCTTCAAGAGTCGCGTCTGATGCTTCCTGACTAAATACTTCCACAGGATGGACGTACCCCATCGGCGTGTTCATCGGAGTGGGATGCGTTATTTTGTTACCGGGGGTGCACGCCGCCGCGGCTTCGACGATGGCCGCTTTGTTCACCGCGTTCCTGACGGTAGGGGAGAAAGCGCCGCCAGTTGAGTTGGTTTCCTCGAAGTTACTCTGCGTATCGAACCTGTTCTCGTTCCCGAGCCTGGCGTGGACGTAGGTTGGGGAGGACTCTAGCACGGGGGACGGGCGTCTCGTGACAGAATGTGTACTACCAATTGCACTAAACCGCCGGGTCACGGAACCCGCACCGCTTTTGCTGGAAAGCGCCGTGCCTGGCGTGCTGCCCGCACCAGTGCTGTTGAAGGAAAGGTCGAAATCCTCCGTAGTGCGGGCTAACCCAGCGGGTGTCTTTGGAGTACCCAACGCGTGTGGGTTCGGGGACTTTGGCGTCAGGGGAGTGCGTTTGGGCAGCGTCGGGGTGTGCGTCGCGAATCGTTTCGCCACCGCGGTTTCGTGCGCGTGAAGCGTGCTTGGTGAGTCAGGCTGGCCCTCAGGCGCTAACGGCGCCCTGAGAAGGGACAAAGCTTCCTTGGCGCTGAGGTTTGGGTTCTCCTTGTCGAACACGCGGGTGTGCTGTTGAGGGAGATGGAAGGGACGGACGGGTTAGCGATGTGTGTCGAGAATGAGATCTCGAAACGAAATCTAGCGAAACCATTTGGACCACGACGTTGTCGTCCCACCGCGTACCTCCAGCGTGTCGTTCCACACGATCCCTCCCCTGTGGCGCGCGGACGCGGACTTCATCGCGGACTTCGTCTTCATACTCGAAGAGGTTCGCTGACCAGTTTAGACTGTGCAGCGTAGAGTAGCCCGACGCGTCGCCGGGCGGCCAACAAAACAAATGACGGCCAAAACAGAGATCTTCTGCGTCACGAAAACGGTTCCGTCCCCTTTTCGTGAAAAGCGTTTTTTGAAACGTGTCAAGATTTTCAGATTGTGTTGTATGTATACAAGTACACGTCGTCTAGTCTATCGTATCCTCCGCGGCCGCGGCGAAGGGGTGTCCCCCCAATTGGAGATGTTAACCCGCGATCTACTTCCTCGACGTGCGCCAGACACCGGCGTTACCGGCGACCCCCCCCCTTCCCCGAACTCATTTTCTTTTTCATTGATGTCGCTGAAACCCCGACTGTTTGCGGAACTATTTACTCCTACGCATGGAGGCGCGCACTGGCCATGTCCATCCGCAAGCCTGCTCCTCCCCCTGGGCTGCGCGGCCATCGCACTACTAATACTACTACTCCCAACACTCCCATGCACCCGGCTATGCATGAACCCTATCAAGTCCCGCATCGCGCCGTTTACTTTCAGATCGATGTGTCGAGAGAACATTGTTCTATCGAGCGGGCACCGGAACGCTCGGCGCTGATTCTCGTCACCGGTACCTCGCATGCCGCACACGCACTCGGAACAGAAGTTGTGACCGCAGGGTAGAGTCACGGGTGAGCTGCCTGCGCCATCCGAGCAGAAATCCCGCAAACAAACGACGCACTTCAAATCATCCTTCAGCTTTTGTTTGATTTGGAGAGAGCCGGGTGAGGCCGGGAATGTTGCTGTATTTTCAATCTTACGCAACGCGCTTTTTCCCACTGGAGTTGTCATTTGACTGCTCGTGTCCCTCGAGGATCCTACTGCTCTGGCTCTTCCCTCAGGTGTTATGACTTGTCTTGCACTCGTGCTAGTTCCCTCCCCGTTGCGTTCCACAGTCGCACGCTCCGCTTCTTTCTTCGCCGCTTCCTTTCGCCGTTCCACCTCGGTCGCAATCGCGGCCCGAACCAACGAGTTTCGAGACACCGCGATGGGGGTCTTGCCCTCGCAGTTTCGGGAGGCGAGGTTCGCATTGGCGGCGAGGAGCGCATCCACGCACCGCGTGTCACCGCGCTCGCACGCCAGGTGCAGCGGGGTGTTCCCATCCGCATTGGGGCGGGAGACGTCCACTGGTGTTGAAGCGTCGTCGCCGCTTTCCAACTCTCCCCCACGCACGAGGGCTTTGATTGTCTCGAGATGTCCCCCTTGTGCGGCTCGAAGCAACGCCACCGAGAGGAAAGCTTTTCGTGTCTCAGGGGTCATGTCGGGGGGTGATGGGCCATCCACCAGGGAGCGGACAGTAACTGTGTCCCCAACGCTCGCCGCGGCGATGAGCGCGGCGCGGTACGACCCGCTTTCCGAGCGCGCGGCGGCCACGGACGACATGGCGACGCGCGGGCCGGAATGGAAAGGCGCGTCTCCCGTTTTCGGGACTTCTTTTCCCCCTTTCCGAAATCATTTTTGCTTTTCATTTGTAACGCTTTTCTCGGAAGCCACGACATACAACGACGCGCACGACACCCACACGTATCGCGATGTTCTCAGACGCGGGGCACGGTGTGGAAAATCGCGCGCAAAAAAGAAAGCGGGAGCGCGATGCTTAAGCGGGCGAGGCCATCCCGGGCCTTCCCGACCACCTCGTCATCTCCCACATTTTCAGATCTGGGTACTTTAACGATCCAGCAGATCTCGCAAGGCTCCCAGCGGTGAGCCGTGAGATGCGCGATGCGGTGGCGGCGACGGGGCTTCATTTCGAGGAGATCAATAAATATCGAGCCGTGCGTATCGGATGTGTAAGCGCGGTGGAGCGCCTGCAACGGAGAGGTAATCTGTCGCGTCGAGAACGCCTTTGTGAGGCAGCGGCGAGGAGCGGACAGCTCGAGAAATTGAAGGAGTTTCGCGAGATCGGCTGGCCGTGGGACAAGTGGATGTGTGCGGGAGCAGCGGAGGACAGGCACCTCGAGGTGCTGGAGTAGGCGCGCGCGAGCGACTGCCCGTGGAACAAAAATGACGTGCTGGAGTGCGGCGCAGTATGGGCATCTCGTGACGCTGCAGTGGGCGCGCGCGAACGGCTGCCTTTGGGACAAGGATACGTGCGAGTACGCAACTGCAGACGGACATCTCGAGATACTGCAGTGGTTGCGCGCGAACGGCTGTGAGTGGGACGAGGAGACGTGTGGAGGTGCGGTGGAGGGAGAACATCGCGACATGTTCGTCTGGGCGCTCGAGAACGGCAGCCCGATTAGCGGTGAGACGTTGGAATATGCGGGTAAGCTCGGATGGCCTGTTGACGTGTGGGACTAATGATGAGAAGCTTTACCCCACCCTGTAATAAAGCGAGAACGACGAATTTCTTTTTCTCAATCACTGATGATGACAACGCCGATCCGCTACGCTCTCCTCCCACGTAACTCCTCACAAAGCTGTTCACCTCATCTGCCCACCCTCCTACACCAGCTCGCTCTCTAACTGCGAGTACTGAAACACGAAATCGGATTTCGACCGCTGGCACCACCCGTTCATCTGGCCGTTCGCATCCATGGTCATGCCGAAATCGAAATAAATGTACGAACCTTGTTCGTACTCCTCGGTTGACGTTTTGGGCTCCTCTTGCCGGGCGAACCACGTAGCGTGCTTCTTGTGGAACCGCCAGTTCGCACGTTTCAGTTCTCGAGCCGCGAGGTACTGCCGGCTACTCCCTTGCTGGTAGTAGAACGTGAAGAACAGCGCGTCCGCATCCAGGCGCTCGAACAGCGCGGGGTTGTCCAGGACTGGTGGTAGGGTGGTGGGGTAACTCGAAGGCTCGGCGTTTGTCGATCGGTCGGTACGCTTTCGCGTCCACTGGCCGTCGCCGGCTCGGGGTAGGTTCCTGTGGCTCGCTTCCAACAACCTTAAGTTCACCGCGGGGTCATGGTGGTTCACGCCGCCGAGTAAAACACCAGGAGTAGCATCCATCGAGTTTTTGTCACCCTCATCGGAGTTACTCTTGTCTCCGCTGCTCGAGAGCCCCTCGCCGAAGCGCGCGTAGGTTTGAGAGGTGGTTTCCTCGAGAAGCTCGGCGAGCGCCGCTGGCAACGCGAACGCGTCGCCGCTTTCGCTGGATCCAGAACTTTGCTTATCACCACCCTTACCGTCCTGCGCCAGGCTTTTCGGGAACTGCAAGGGCGCGGGGAGACCCTTACCGCCTGGAGAGGAACCCTGGGCAGGCTGCGGAGACCCGGGAACGTGCTGCGCCGCCGCTTGCCGCTGCTGCTGCATGGGCAACGGGAACTTCGAAGACCCTTGCAGTTGCTGCGGCGACCCAGGGAACTGCTGTTGTGAGTCTGGGGCAGAACCTGGAGGGAAGGACCAGCTTTGTTGTTGCTGTAACCCTTCAGCGCCGCCCGGGGCGCCCCAACTTCCGCCGTTCCCTCCAAGCGTCCCTTCCCGTCCCTCCTTCTTGGGTCCGGGAATCGCCTTGCCTCCGAGTTGCGAATCCTCCTGGTGTTTCAACCCAAGGGGCGCGGGTAACCCCGCGCCGCCCCCCAACACCCCTCCCTTGGAAACAGGCGCGGGAATCGCCTTTTCAGGGGTTCTCTTGTTAGTGAGTTGAGTTTGAGTTTTGGAAGAGGTATCATCAGTGGTGTCGCCGCTCTTCGCGCTCTTGTCCGCCTTGGCCGCCGCGAGCGCCAACTCCGCGGCGATGTTCACGCTGTTGGCTTTGTTCCTGTTCGCGACGTTCTCCAGTTCGTCAAGATCCAAATCCGCATACATGTCCTCAACCTCCGCGAACTCGTCGAAGTCGTCCTGGTTGCGCTCTAGATAGTCCTCCACCAAATCTTTCAAGTCCTCAGCATCGGTGGGTTCCAACGCGTCGTCGTCGACGAGACGAACGCATAACTCCAATCGCGCGATGTGCTGGTGGTGTCGCGACATGCTCTCCTCAAGCTGCCCCAACCTTCCCCCCGGCGCGTTCTTACCCTTCTTCTTACTGCTAGTAAGCGATTCAATCTCACTTTCAAAAACCTCAATCTGTTCGTTTAAAGTTTCCATCGCGTTGTTTATCCACTCCTTTGCGTCATCCTTCGCTTTCTCCTTCGGGTCTTTTTTATTAGCAGCGGCCGCCAATCCTTCCTTCGAAAACGCTTTCGTCTTAGTTTCCTTCTCAACAACCTTGAACCGCTCCATCTCGATTTCAATCTTCTTCCTGTATTCTAACAGTTGAGTCTTGTCCTTCACGTCATTAGACGCCGTCCATTGCTTAACCTGATCCCGGAACCGCTGCAGCTTTTTGATTTCCTTTTTTAAATCAGACTATTATTTTATTTTTTTATTGATTGTGGGATTGGGGTACAGGGACAGGGTACAGGTTAGTGTCGTTAATAGCTATCTTAGTGGGGTTTCGTTTGGGGTTTTGTGTGGTACGTGCCACAGAGAGAATCCGGATGGACCGAGGGTACGAGTGCTGTAGTGCTGTACTCTCTTATCCTCTGACACTCTCCACGTGTAGGGTTTTTTCGCGCAATCAGGCACGCTCGAGAAACCGCGGGATTAAAATGCCAGTTTCGCCCCCATCATCCGTCGCGGCAGGTGGGTTTGTGACCGCGGCGGTACCAGAGTAGTGCTCTGTAGCGAACACGGCATGGCATGGGTCACGTGACGCTCTGTAGAGCCAAAACAGCCGTCTTATACCCGTCTTCAACCTCTCATCAGGCGTTCGATTCATCATTTATCACGCACCTCGTATTTCTCCTTGTGCTCCTTGGTCTCTGCGTTCTCAACCTTTTGGAAGATCCGCTCAAACACGTCCATGCCCTCGTCGATCTTCTTCATCGTCCGGTCGATCTCCGCCTGGAGCTTACGACGGTCCGCCATCGTTGCCGGTTCGTTGAAACCTCAAAACCGCACGGCCCCCGCCAGCGCCCAGAGTGCGCCCTTCGATGTGAATGTGATCAGGAGGATTCCCACTTGCAAACAGTCAGCAGGATTTCTCAAGCCAAAAAAAGAACCGTGAAATCAACTGCAAAATGAGGAAATGTCATCACAACGCGCATCTCCCTCAATCTCCCTCACAGCTCCCCCATGCTCTCTTCATCTGAATCTCCATCCGGGGCGATCTCTAAATCCACCGTGATCTCCTCGCCGCCGTCGTCGTCCGTAAGGGTAACCTCCACGACGTCACCGTCCGACTCAGCTTCGGATGTTTCCTCCTCCGTCTCCACGACAACCTCCACACCGGTCTCGTCGTCCTCCATCCTCCTCAAGTACTCCGGCTCGAACTCCGGAAGGACTTTCAGGGGCGTGAAGGTTACATCACCCCCAAGGATTCCGTCCACGAAGGAGGTGGCGATTTTTTCAGTCAAGCCTTTGTCAAATTTCTTCACTGCGAATCGATCGCGCTTCCCGGTTTTAACCGCAATCAACGCCGGAAACACGTCAGGGTTCTTTTTGCCGTCCAGCCCGAACCCTTTCAGAAAGGATTGAGAGCCAGCATCGCCAGTATCAACCCAGAGGAACGAAAAAGGGTCGTTCCTGTACTTTTTTGAAATCGAATTCAAAGCTTCTTTGGAGGAGAGTTCGGATGATGAATCTTTAGAAATCGCCAACACCACGCAGGTTCCCGAAAAACCCCCAAAGCACGCTTCGTGCAAATTGTCCTCGGTCAGCTCGCCGAACTTGTTATCAGCGACCTTGCGAGGCTTACGAGGCGGAGGGAAGGACGGCAACGGTTTCGAATCAGGTGTATCATCAGAAGGGTCCATTTTCGCACAGCTGTCGATAAACGCTTTGGTTTCGCGAATGGTGTCGCCGACTTTCTTTTCGCCCAACTCCAAAACAACGAATCTGCCGCCGTCGCTTTTCTCAACCTTCACACACACTACCGAAGGAAATTTTGTGACTCCAAAGTTACGTGCGACTGCGCCTTTGTCGTCGTCAACCCTAGCGTACGCGAAGTTGGCGTTTTTCTTCTTTCCAACCTTGAACTTCACGGCCACTGTTGAGAGCCACGAGAGTTCCAGATTGGATTTCGAGCCCGACGAAACGCCTGATGTCAACAAAACAACTTTGGGGATTTTGGAATTGCCGTGGTGCAGGAACGCGTGCACATCTGAGTACGGAAGTTTCGGCGCGAGCGGGTCATCCGAACCCGCATCACTCTTGACTTTCAAATTGACGAACTCGACGATCCCGTCCTTGTCCCACGCGCCTTGGTACGTTTCAACTCCGCTCGAATTACCTTTCGCATCGTTTGCCCTTCCAACTAAAAAGGCTCTGATCAAGGGGAAGCCCCGCACTTGGTGTCGGTCGCACAGCTGCGTGTGCGCGTCGCAATCCACCGCGGCGAGGACAGCGGGCGACCTGGCCTTGCGCAACAAAACGGCCGCCGCTTCGTATTCAGGAGCCAGCTTCTTGCAGTGCCCGCACCAGGGGGCGTAAAAAGCCACCAAGTAAAAGTTCGCAACATCGGTTGTCGCTCTCGATTTGAACGTCTTCGGGGTGAGGGAGACGACCGGGCTGTCTTCGGTGTACATGCCGTGAACGGGGATGGTCCTGAGCAGCGCGACCGCAGTGACGAGCGCGGTGACGAGCCCGCGAAGACGGGAAGGAAGCATCACGTGTGGTGTCAGGCACAGGCGCGAGCGAGGTGACGGGGTGACTTCGGGTGAGCCGAGGGAGACATGAAAACAACCGAGACGAAAATCGGGGACGCTTGTCGAAACACGTCACACGGTGACCCTCCACTCCGCTCGCCGCACTCCATTCGACGCGTCCATCCCGGGAGCGCGAACACGATGCCTCTCGTGCGTGCTACCCGCGCGATGTCCGTGGCCACCGCGGCGGCGCCTCGCGCGAGGCGGCGCGCTTCGATGACCCAGGCTCGTGCGATGACGAAAGACCCGATCGGCACCCTTCCGTCCCGAACAGTCGCAAGGTCGCGTTCGGTCGTGCGTTGCTCCGCCGGCAAAGACCAGCAAAGCGAGTTCGTCCCCTGGACAACCCCCGAGCGCCTCACTCTCGCCGCGGGCTGGCTCGCGTTGGGCTCAACCGCCGTGTTTGTGGCTCCCACCGGTACCTCAGGGTTCGACACCGAGCTCATCACGAGCTTAATCTCAAGCCCATTCTCAGGAGCTGTGAATCCACTGTTCGAGTCGCTGTTCAACTCGTTAGGCGTCGTGCCCGCTGTATATGCTGCTTTATTGTTACCGGGAGGCAAGGACCAGCCTAGGTTGCCCCCCGTCCCGCCTATCGGATTATCGTTCGCCCTAGGGTTCTTTGCGCTCGGGCCGTATTTGATTCTGCGAGAGCCGCGCGACGAGGAAGGAAGTATACAAAAATCAGACCTCGGCTGGGCCACTGCTAACATTTTCGAGAATAAGATCTTCGCAGCCGTCAACACTTTGTTCGCAACGTTTTTAATAGGATACGCTGCTACTCATTGCGATGCAAGTACTATAGAGGGGTTCAAACTGCTGTGGACGGAGCAATCCGCGCTGTGTTGCGTGTCGTCGTGTGATTTACTCGTACTGAGCCTTGCCATGTTTGGAGTAATTTCGGAAGACCAGAAACGACGCGGCGTGTTTTCGAGTGCTAGTGCCGCCGCGTTCTCCGCGGTGCCCGTACTAGGGCCCTGCGTGTGGCTGCTAGTCAGGCCAACGCTGGAGGAGTAGGACGGATTTTTCTTAAAGCCACTGTGTATTTAGTCACGTCGATTAAAAGACGTTCTCAATAAATTTAATTATTTCACCCCGCGAACCCGTCGTCCTCCGCGTCGCCCTCCGCCACGAACCGCCGCAACCGGTCCACCAGCTTCAAGCACTCGGATTTCATATCACGCTCACTGGATACTCGGCCAGCTCTACCTAAAGAATCCCGGAGCAACCCGGCGAATCCACGAACGCGGCGGTTCAAATTACTGTGCGTAGCGTTGACATCAGTAGTATTGGCCCCGTTCTTCGCTCCGCCTCCGCCTCGTTTGGCGCTCGGCGTCCTCGCCAAGGCGCCGGGCGTGCGCGGCGAGACGGGAACGGGAATGAAGTTAGAGTTTGATTGGGCGGTCGTTGTTTTCCGTGTTGAGGGTCGAATATTATCACCAGCATCTCCATCGTCGTCGTCGTCGTCGTAGAAATAATCCCCTCCGCCGAGCCACTCTTCGGGATCGTCTTGTTCTTTTATTTTCTCAGGCTGCGCGAGCGTGGTGTCAAACAACGCCGGTTCTGGTCGCGAGGAGGCATCTATTGTGCGTTGGCGTTGACGTACTATTTCTCTATGCCGCGCCCGTTCAGTGAACCCGAACGCGGACGGGTCATCGGTGGAAGGCGGAGACGGTGATACGCCGGCGTCACCGATGTCGCCGTCTCCAAACGAAAAACCGCGAAATGCAGTCTCGTCCTCGGACGTACTCGCGTCATTCTCCTCGTCATCAGAATCTTGATTATTATTTTGTCTCCCGCCTGTGTGCTTCGCCCATGCTGCTTCTTCCTCTGCTTTCAACGCTGCATAACTGGCTTCCCTTCGGTCGTACGCCGCTCTTAACGATGTGTCGTCCAGCCCCGCGCCGTTGACGAATGATGAATTGACATCCGGTCGCCCGTTTACTAAATCGGAAAAACTGTTGCTCTCGCTCTCGGGCGACGAAGGGAGGGAAGTGTCGGACAAAAAAGTGTCTTTAGTATGTTCACCTCGTCCATCGTGAACATTAGTGCTCACTCCTCGTCGGGCGCCCGCGCGTTGGAGACGTTCCCCGGGCATCGCGACGCGGACTTTGGCGTTTCCATTTCTTCGTGAAGAAATATTAATTTCAGTCATTCGCGACGAAGATTCAACTTTCTCTGTTTGATGACTCCTTCGATACTCCTCGCCCAGGGCATGCGCGTTCTGTAAAGTTTCCGCTTCAACGGTTTCTCCTGGTTGAAACGTAGCTGCGTTCTGACGCATGCGCTTTATGTCGGATGGGCGCTCGACGTACTTCGCGACGAACGTTTGCATGATTTGTGCAATCGCTTCGGCCACCCCCGGCGGTGTTTCGAATCTTCTCGATTCCAATTTCCGGTGCTCCACGCTTAATGCTTTCAATTCAAACGTGCAGTCGTCCAACGCACACCAGGACGTCAGTGTGTTGAACCCATGGCGTGATATGCATTTAAGAGTCTCACCGTCAATGAATGACACGCCGTTCACGTCCACGTACAGAAGGGTTTGGGTTGGTGCCCTTTTGCCCCGAATTCCAATCTTCTCGTAGCATTGAACAAACACGGACTCCGGTTCGTCCGAGGGCGAAGCACCTCCACTCGTTCCTCCACCCGCGCGGTTTTCAAATTCCAAAGAAGCACCGCTCACGGTGGCGACGGTATCCCGTCCGCGAGGAGTAGCACCTCGTCGCGCCATCACCCACCCGCACGCGCCTCGTGGTTTGAACCGAAAGAAAATAAACAACGACGAAGCGATTTTGAGTTTTCAGCGGCCATTATTTGGAAGATCTAGCTAGGCACTCTTCAAACGACGACGCACAGGTTCGCGGGAACGCCAGGAGGGGTCGACGCGGGTCGAGGCGTGGAGCCGTGTGGGATTCGCGATACCGGGTCTAATAATCCGTGGAATCGTCCTAAATGCACAACCATGTCACCTACCCCCTGACCGTGCACGGTGTGACGTACGATGTGGAGTTCCCACACGAGGCGTACGACTGCCAGCTCGCGATGATGGAGAAGGTGCTGGAGTCGCTGGCCACTGGGCGGAACGCGTTGCTTGAGAGTCCCACCGGTACGGTGTGATGTACAAAGGCGCCCTTATATTACAAGAACGTCATGACGATGACATGAAGTCCGGCAGACCTCATCATTTGTTGGCACCTTTTCTTCCGTTTCACTTTTTTGTTCTGACTTTCCTCCCATCGTAACACAGGTACCGGCAAGACGTTGTGCATGCTGTGCGCCGCGCTCGGGTGGAGGGAGGCGTACATGCGCAACGCACAAGGAGACAATGGATTTGGTGACGGCACTGGACCAAGCACATCTACTCCTGCGGTTCAAAAGCCAAGACGTCAACACCTCGAGATGAGCGTCGGAGGCGACACCTTCGGTGCCGGCGAGATGATTGGACCCGAGCTGGTTATCAACCCAAACACCCCCAAAGGCCCTGTGATTATATACGCAAGCAGGACGCACAGTCAATTAGCGCAAGTAATCAAGGAGTTGAAAGCGAGCCGGTACCGCCCGAGAATGGCCGTTATCGGGAGTAGGCAACAGATGTGTGTGCACAAGGAGGTGAAGCACTTGACCGGCAATTTACAGCAAAACGCGTGTAAGCAGAAAACCGAAAACAGAACCTGCGCGCACTACAACGAGGTTGATAGGTTTATTAAAACAGAGCCTGATTACGGGAAGGATGTGCCGGTTGATATCGAGGATTTGACGAAGTTAGGCGAACGAGGCAGGCACAGTGGGGGTTGCGGTCCTTGTCCTTATTACCTGTCACAAAACATGGCGGACAGGGCAGAGATTATCTTCATGCCTTATAATTACCTTATTGACCCGAAATTGCGGGATGGGGTTGGCAAGAAAATTCAATGGAAAAACGCGGTGTTACTCTTCGACGAGGCGCACAACGTGGAGTCCGCGTGTGCGGACGCGGCGTCGTTCGAGCTAACCGCTGTGCATTTAGCAGCGGCGGTGAGAGAGGCGCAGCAGGCGTTTGAAATAAGAGCCGCGGAGGAAGAGAGCGAAGTTGGTGGTGAGAAAAACTCAAAGCAACCTCTGGCGTTCAACGCCCGGGGCAGGGACGTGGATGACGGGTTCGGCGGGGGGGGCGAGCGTTTAGGTGTGAACGGCATGAAGAACACTATTGGAGGTGATTTTCAAGATACTCGAACGGCTTTGGAGTATAAGCAGTTGCGCGGTATATTGCTGGCGCTGGAGGCGAAAATAAGCGAAGAGTTGACCGCCAACGGCACGAGCGCGTCGGGTGCCAGTAATTCAAAGGAGCTCGTCAGGTCTCCTACCCATTTCTTCGACATGCTGTTGAGCTTAAAAATCAGTGACCAAGGAGAGAAAGGGGGTTCTGTTAAGCTACTCACGGATTTAATGCGGAGCGCTGTTTTGTTGTTATCGGGTGAAGCCGCGGCGGTTGGCCAGAAATCAAAATCCAAAGCCTCGAGTTTTAAACTTCAAGAAGTCGCGGATGCTTTGGACAAGGCGTTCACGATTAAAAAAGACGGCAACTTAGACCAGTTCAGGTTACGAATTGGAGCGCAGGATGATCGAGGTAACGGGTATGGGAGCGGTGGGTTTAACTCAAAAACTTCATCAACAAGCGGTCCTACTTTAAGTTTCTGGTGTTTCTCCCCCGGCGTGGTGATGCGCGCGTTGAGGGAGAAGGGCATCCGGAACATAATTTTGACGTCAGGCACGTTGTCGCCGATGAGTTCGTTCGCGAGTGAACTATCAGTACCGTTTCCAGTCCGATTAGAGAACCCGCACGTCATTCAAAGCGACCAGGTATGGGGCGGTATCGTGCCAGTGGGCCCTAGTGGGAAGAAGCTCAATTCGAGCTACAGGTTCCGGGACACGGAGGAGTACAAAAGCGAGTTGGGGAACGTGATCGTTAACTTTTCGCGAATCGTTCCTGACGGACTTTTGGTATTTTTTCCGTCGTACACTGTCATGAGGAGTTGCATTGAGTCATGGAAAAGTTATGGAACACCCACGATCTGGGAGCGTATATGTACTGCTAAACATGCAGTAACGGAACCCACGAACAAAGCCGAATTCGCCACTGCGTTTAATGAGTTCAACAACGCGCTTGGGTTGAATACTACTCGATTGGATGAAAGATTTATCGACGACGAGGACGGACAAGTGGCGCGCGCGGGCGAGGTCGCGCGACACAAAGGCGGCGCCGTGTTCTTCGCCGTGTGCCGAGGGAAGGTGAGTGAGGGTATTGACTTTCCCGATAAAGCGGGACGGGCGGTGATTCTAACCGGCATTCCGTACGCCCCGAAAGCGGACGCGAAGGTACGGTTGAAACGTGGGTTCCTAGACCAGAAAGTTGGCGAGGAAAGGAAGGGAAACAACAACAAGCAATCGGCTTCTACTTCTGGAACTACATCAAACAATACTTCAAACAATGACAGCCTTTCCGGCGAGCAGTGGTACTCGCAGACTGCGATGCGCGCGGTGAACCAAGCCCTAGGGCGGGTAATACGACACAGAAACGACCACGGCGCGGTGATTCTGTGCGACGAGCGGTTCGCGTACGGCAACGTGCGGGGGCAACTTTCCGTGTGGCTGCGCCCGGCAATTCAAAACTTCGACGCCTTCGGCCCAGCCGCCGCGCAACTGTCGCAGTTCTTCAAGCGGTGCGCGCTGAGTGCAAGGGGTCGTTTGAATGTTTCCTGCAAGGGTGTGAGCAGCGCTTTGAACGGTTTGAATGATTCAAACGACGGGTCCAAGGATACTCGTCGAAGTACCGGTTTGTTGGCAAGAGGTGGACCGGTGGGCAACGCTCTTCCCAAGCGGTTCTTAGTGGCGGACCCGGCGGCGGCGCCCCCCGCGTACCCGAAGATGGTGGAGAGTAAATCTGCCACTGGGCTGGCCGCCGCTCTCGCGGCGGGCAGAGCTAAGGCCACGGGGGGGGGGAGTGCCAGTGAAACACCTTCTGCCACGGGTGTGCCTGCGAAGACCACTGGTATCGCGGGAATGCTCGCCAGGGCACGGACGGGCGGAGAGATTAACGCTTTGCGACGAGCGAACGTCGACGACACCCCAAGGGACCTCGCGAACAATCCCGATCACACCTCCAGCACGCCCGACACCATCCGCGTGTTCATGCGCCGCGCGAAACACGAACTCACTCAACTAAACTACGACGAGCTCACCAAGGTGCTGCGTGAGTTTAAACAGAAATCCGTGGACGTCGCGCACGTGTTACGGGTCGCGACGAAGGTTCTAAACGCGAGCGAGAAAGTCGGGGTGAATGATTTGTACACTCTGTTCGGCGCGTTCGTACCCACAGAGCACAAGTACATACACGAGAAACACCTCGTCGCGTTGCGCGAAAGGTTCGTGAAGGGGGATGGGGGTCGAGGTGATATTGATACACCCGCTGAAAAAGGTGATTCGTCGCTCCTTTCCAAAAAGCGACGACGAGACAATGGCAACGCGCGAGCGCTCAACGCGTTGAGTAGAGGAGCTGCACCGGTGGGTGGGATAACTGGTTCTGGTACGTCTTCGAGTGATATTCAACCCACTGTCTCCGTCGCGCGCCCCCCCCCTAGATGCGTTCTGTGTGGCAACGCGTGCGGCAAGCCGTTCACGGCGAAGTGCGGGCACCCGGCGTGCTACGGGTGTTGGCTCGAGCTTTTCCGGCGATGCGCTGAGAAGAAAGCAAACGCGAACTGCCCGAGCTGCCGCCAGCCCGTGCAGAAAAAGCACCTGAATAAAGTGTTCTTCACGTGACGAGGATTGGGTGGGAGGAGTTATTGGGTTTAGGTATAGTCGAGTGAGTGAGCGCTGTAGCGTGAATCGCAATAATCTCATTATTTCTTTGGAACAAAATGTCTCCCTCTTGTGCGTTTCGTCGTTGCGTTTCCCTTAGCGCTCAACCATGGTGAGCTACGTACGCAGGCAGCCTTCGCTTCATTCGCTCGGTTGAACCATTTTCTCCATCGATTGTCGTTCGAATCGAAAGGGGATTGTTTTGCTTCATCGCGTTTTTGGCAATTTGGTCGCCACCTCGGATGAACAGATTAACAGACCGCCCTTCGCGGCGCACAGTGTCTAGTTCCACCATTGGCAGGGTAAATAAGCATACGTTTCACCCTGCCGCGTTTCGCGCCAAAAACCTAGTTTTTCGCTAGATCTCCGAGTTGATGATCATCACCCCTTGCCCCTTGCGCGCGACACAACGAGCGGGCGCGAGGCGATCCCGGGGCGGTTCGAGTTTACGCGTGCGGAGCGGAGCGTTCTGAGTGTGCTGACCGGACCTGCGATCGCGCGCGCATAGGAGCGCACCCGCTTGGTCGGCGAAGGGGGCAATTAGACTAGAAATTATCGGGGGCTGGGCTCTGAGTGCAGAGGAAATTAAGTGCAGAGATGTCGCGCCCCTCCTTCAGGGCGCGCCCGATCGACATCAACCAGAGCCTGGCGATCATCCGAGAGGCTCTGGATGAAGCTCAGGTCGTTGCCCGGGAAGTCACGCACGGACATCAAACGCTAGACGCGGAGAACGAAGAGGTAAGCGTGCCCGCCGACCGACCCCATGACCTCGTCTTGCCATTCCGACGGCCTTGAGTTAAATATACTGGGTTCCTTGAGTTAATTTGTTCCGATTCAAAAAACACACACGTGGTTTTTTTGGAAATGCCAAACATTTTTTCCCTCCGACCAAATTCAAATCTGACCCTTCACACCCCCCCCCAAACAAACAGGTCCTCACGAAGCCCGCGGACGGCAAGGCGAAGGACGGCAAGCTCGCTGAGATCCCCATCCCTGAGATCAGGAACGTCCCGAGTTACGAACAGGATTACCGGCCGAATTATTTAAAATCCAAGACGTACCTGCGGAACAAAACGTTCGGAGCGCCGCCGGATGACGTGGTGGAGTACGACCTTGATAACGACGACGAGGACTGGTTAGTTGAATACAACGACGGCCAGAACCGGTTACCTGCTGAGAAGTTTGAAGCCATGGTGTGGCGGCTGGAAGTTGCGTGCGGCGAGGCGAATGAGGTGGCGATGGAAATCAGGGCGGCGATTGCGACAGAAAAAGGCCAGATCATATCGTACCAGGACAAGTGCCTTGCGATGGCTGGTACCAGTGCTTTACCCAAAGAACGAGCGCTAGAACTCCTAAAAGACATGTCCGGCCGCCCCGCAATAATGGAAGCCGTGTACGAGTACTGGTGTTCAAAGCGACGCGAGAGCGGGAAGCCGTGTCTTCGACGGTTACAACCGCCGCCCGCGCCGAACGACGCGAACCCGTTTAACGTCTTTAGACAGAGAGAAAAGACCAACCGACCGCAGACTCGCCGCCGCCGCGAGAACGACGCCGGTTCCTTCGACAAGATGCGGCAGATTCGGAAGCACATGGAGATGGTGTACGCGGTGGTTGAGTTGCAATTAAGACGCGAGGAGAAGAAAGCGGAGCGGTCGCGGGCGGAGTGCGACTGGCAACTGTTGCAGATCAAGCTGAAGCACGAACCGAGGACGTTGCACGAGGAGATTGAGGTTAAATTCGCAAAGAAAGACAGCTGTGTGCCGCTGAAGCCTGAAGAGCTGGAGCTTGACGTGTCGGGGTCGGTGACGTTGCCCCTGTCGCGCGTGGATGTGGTGATGAGGCAAGATGGTTCTTACGGGTTCGGGGGCGAACGGTTCGCGCCGCCGCCGGTGCCTGGGATGGCGCAGACGCACAAGTCACACGGCGGGTCGAAGAAACGGCGTCGAGACGACATGGTTCCGACGCCGCGGGGTGGTATGCACGGGCAAGGGGGGTCAGGTCAGTTTTACGGAGGGCAATCCCTGGGGCCGGACGGCATGCCCATGCACATCGGGTACTCCTCTCCCTTTGGCTCCAACCCGCAACAGATCCAACTCGCGATCGACCGGATGGGTCCGGTACGCGCGCTTCTACCGATCGAACACGTCGCGCCGTACCAGCCCCCGCCCGAGATCCCGGATATCGAGATGCTCTTCGCCAGGGCGCCCGCCGCGGCGGCACTGAAGCAGTTCGTGCTACCGCTCGGGACGCACAAGCAGCACTGCCGGCCGCGCGTGAGCCGCGGTGGACGAGTCGTGTTCGACCGCAAAGACCCGATCACGCGGGAACCGTACTTCGACCGGGACGGGGATTTAAGGCAAGGAATGAAGGAGGGAGACGGCGACGAAAACGAA
>TARA_B110000977_G_scaffold119550_1_pt1 | contig 32937 bp, 23 predicted proteins | sample TARA_B110000977 | Tara Oceans TARA_B110000977 (sample SAMEA4397798) | marine metagenome | biome: Polar Biome; feature: [SRF] surface water layer (ENVO:00010504); material: water (ENVO:00002006), including particulate matter (ENVO:01000060) such as... | depth 5 m | reverse complement strand
GGGGGGGGGTCCCCACTCGGCTCCGCAAATGACACCCTTCGAGTCGCGATCTGTTCCTTGGTGCTATCGGCCGCCTCCGCATCAGGCGCGGTCGCGTTCGCGCCTTGGCTACCATCGCTCCTGAATGTGCGTACACGCGACAACGCTACAGGCGCACAACGCGACCGCACAAGCGGCGATGCGCAACTCGTGAACGCCCGACGCAACGCCATCGCGCAGAACCTAATGACAAGTGATCTTATTGACGAAAACGAGGAGAGTTTCAAGTTTGCGATTTGTATGGTGTTCATCGATATGATTACGTTATTGCTATGTTTATTTATGTTACCTAAAACGTGAACCCTTCGCTGCACGACGGCGATGCGCTCGCACGTCTTTCCGCCTTGACCAGGTCTTTCAAGTTCCCGCCTGACCGTCCCCGGAACATCCCGTACCCTGTCCGCGGAGGCGTGTCGAACGGCATCGCTTTGACTTTTTCAATTTTCTTCGCCGCGAAAAAGTTTTTGTTTTCCTTTGCCAACACGATTTTCATCTCATTCACCTCCTTGGAAACCGCGTGGACGACGTTGTTGTTTGTCACCACACGCTCAGTGACGGGATTTCCTCCGTGTTGACCCACGCCTTGGCCCACCGCATCCGACGCAACTCCGGAAATGACATGGCTCACTAGTAAGTTGCGCAGCGTTCTGCGCCCCGAACCATCGTCCGGCTCGGCGAACGCATCAGTTACTCGTTCATCAAACCCGGCACCCGTGTCGGACGCCACGGAACACCCGTCATCCTCCTCGATTATTTTTTCACTCGCACGCGCAGGCACACGCATGCCCCTCATCACGTCCGCATTCAAAGCCTCAACGTCCGCTTGCGAAGGTCCTTCCCTCAGCGCGTCCACCACGACGTCCCATTGCTTTGACAAAGCATTCACATCCAAACCATTCACAGCCGTCTCGCCGTGTTTGAAGTTCAAACACGGCGAGTTGAACAGATCGCCAGTGAGTTGCGCTGCGTTTTGATCCAGAAGGAAGTCGGACAGGTTGGAGACGTCGCACGCGGTGACACCGTTTTTGGAGTCACCCTCACGTGTCACCCCCACGCTCAACCGGGGCGGCGTTTTGAATAGTGTTTTTTGTTTTCTCGGCGACATGGCTAAAAACGTCCCGCGTTCGTGTCGCTGCGCCAACTTCTCGAGTTTTCGCTTCAAGTTGTTTTGCGCCGCGCGTTTTGCCTCTTGCCTTGCGTTTCGAGGAGTCGACGCCTCACCCTCGCCCTCCATGAACAGCGTGGCGTCGCTCATGCCGGACGCGAAGCCAGTCGCGGTGCTTCGCGTCGCGCCGGAGAACGTTGAACGGCCCGCGGTTGACGCGGGGTGCAGGTCAAACAACGCGCGCGCGCTCGCGCTCACACCACCATTTTCCCCGGGAACACCCATTTCGCGAAACGACGTGCGTTCGATTTCGCGATCGACGCCGTGGTGCGTGTCTTCTTCCGCCGCGAAAGCGACCTCTTCAACGGCGCTGCGCGTCGAGACGCGCGGCGACCTCCGATTCAAAGCAACCGGCATGGACATTCTGTGGAAAGGAAGGAAAAGGCGCGTGCGAGGTTAGCGAGGTACGAGGGTGTAACACTCTCGGAACGACAGGAGCGATCGACAAAAAAATCGACTGTCACGTTTCGGCGGGAAACACCCGGGCGGTGTGGGGCGGTTACCGCACGGAAAACGTCCGCGATACGTGCAAAGACCGCCTCACAACGCGGTCCATCAAAGCAGTGCGAAAAAACCAAAGACGAACGTAAGACTAGGTGATGCGCCTCGCACGCCGCCAAGGGACGCTTGAAGATACTTTTTGAAACAGAATTCGGTTGTTTACTCGCGATCTGCGAAAGGTGGTTTCACGTCAGGTGGGAGCTGATGGAAGGCGGGAACGTACGTGTGTTCGTTGCGCAGCTTCTGCTGGTGTCTACGAACGTCTTTAACTCGTTTCACTCGGTCTCCGCAAACGCATAAGCCACTTGGCCGCGTTCCGAGGAGTGTTACACGCGTCGTTCGACAATCGTTTTTTTGCCAAAAACGCGAGGTGTTCGATTGTCGGCCCAAAGCCTGCACTTTTCGTGCCCCTTCCAACGGCTCACGTGCAGTCTGGGAAAAAATCAGCAGATAGATACGCGGGAAACCTGGGACTGGATAGGCACCGTCTGTGACTCGAAAAACATCGCAGATAAACGTTCATCGGATGACACGGGGATGAAATACAATCAAGATCTAGCCGAAACCGAATGTCTAGCCTAAGATTGAAAGCCGCTTGGCCTTCGTTTCATCGAGTTGGACTTCGGGACATTTTCAGTGCATTTTTTGCCCAGGCTAGCGCAGTCCAAGAAAACTTGCTTTTTACACCCTGGCAAACTGACCACTTCGAGAAGTTTCGTCGGCCATAACCAAAAGACACCTTGAGGCTCTCGTCCCTTGAAGAAATATCGCCGCCTGACGGGTCCTCATCGAGGCGGTCTGGTTACTTGGACAACGCAGTGCGCGCCGTGTTAGTGAGGCACGACCGTTGTTCGTAAATATCGTCGGTCGCGTGTGCGTGTATACGTGTCAACGCGTAGACGTTCACCGCGTGGAAGAGCCGCGGTTGTGTTGCAATCCACGCGACGTGGCGGCACCACACAAGAGATTTCTTCGCCTTAATTCAAGATGCCGCCTAGGGACACCACGACCGCGGATGCCGCGGATCGCGTCGTCTCCCTGACCGCGGGCACCACAGACACGCCAACCAAGTACACCGCCTCACAAGTTGAAAAACACAACACCCCAGAAGACTGCTGGCTCATCGTGCACGACAAGGTGTACGACGTGTCTTCATTCGTTCCCCGCCATCCGGGAGGCAACATGATCTGGGTCAAAGCGGGCGGCGACTGCACGCAGTTGTTCGATTCGTACCATCCGCTGCGGACACAGATGGTGTTAGACAAATACTACATCGGCGAGTTACAACGAGAGGCTGGAGATGAGAACAAAATAATAACCTACAACGATGACATGAAGAAGGGTAAGTTTTACATGGACACGAAGGTCGCGGTGGAGAAGTGGTTCAAGGATCACGGAAAAGATCCGCGAGTGCATCCCGAGATGTTTGTGAAGACGTTCGTTATCTTGGCCGGAATCGTGATCTGCCACTACGGGAGCTTCTTCTACACGAGCTCGTTGCTTGTGTCAGCCTTGTTCGCGTTCGTGCACGGCGTGTGCAAGGCTGAGATCGGGGTGTCCATCCAGCACGACGCGAACCACGGCGCTTATGGTACCAATAAATTATTTTTGCATGCCATGCAACTAACTTTGGACGTCGCGGGCGCGTCATCGTTCATGTGGAGGCAGCAGCATGTCGTGGGCCATCATGCGTACACCAACGTGGAGGGGGTGGACCCTGATATCAGGTGCTCACCTGAGAAGGACATCAGACGCGTGAACGAACACCAGCCGCACGAAAAATACCACGCGATTCAGCACGTGTATTTAGCCCTGGCGTACGGATTGCTCTCGTTCAAATCCTGCTTCGCGGATGACTTTAACGCGTACTTTTCCGGTAAAATAGGGTGGGTCAACGTTGCGAAGTTCACGCCAGGTGAAGCGGTTGCGTTCTGGGGCACCAAAGCGGCGTGGGCGTTTTACTATTTATACCTGCCCTTCGCGATTGGCAAGCACTCCATTGCGGAAACCTGCGCGTTGATAACCATCACGGAGTTCATCACGGGCTGGCTTTTAGCGTTCATGTTCCAGGTCGCGCACGTGGTCGGCGATGTCCGGTTTTTCACGCTGTCAAAAGAAGGCAAGCTGAACTTGGGATGGGGCGAATCTCAGCTATACTCCTCGGCGGACTTTGCGCACGGATCGAAATTTTGGACGCACTTCTCAGGCGGTTTGAACTACCAAGTTGCGCACCACTTGTTTCCTGGGGTGTGTCACTGCTACTACCCCGACATTGCGCCTGTGATCATGAAAATCGCGAAGGAACACGGTCTGGAGTACTGCGTGTACCCCACGTTCCTGTCAGCGCTGTCGGCGCACTTCTCGCACCTGAAAAACGTGGGGCAGAAGGCGTACGTGCCGTCACTGCAAACAGTAGGGTGAGGTAGCATCAATCCATGTTTTAATTATTTTCATTCTTTTGTACTTGAGTACTCTTTACGCAACGTGTCTTCTGTGGTGGTCAGCGTATCGTCGCACTCGCTGCGCACATGACCGCCACGCATCTCCAGATGCAAATTTTCATAATATGGATTCAGACGCTCACAATCTCGTCATCAGGTTTTCCAATTTCGTCATCAGATTCGCCCCGTGTGTCTCTTCGCCCACAGTGCACGCACGCACCCGTGGTGGTCCATACCTCGACGCGCGACGCCCTGCCCCCCAACGTATCTCTGTGTGAAGCGACGCCTGTTACGTTTAGCGAACCCTAGCTAGGGACGAAAGGAAGGATAGCGCGAAGGGAGTACCATGGGGCCCATTCACCAAGTCGTGACGTCTTTGGCGAGTGCGGCCATCGCGCTCGCGGCGGTCAAGCTGAGCGGCGGCGGGTTAGCGAGCGGCGGCGGAGGGACCCAAACCTCCCCGTCTCAAAACAAAGCGGTTGTGAGGAAGTTGTACCGAGAAGTGTGGAACCAGAAGGACTCTGGGAAAGCCAAAACCGCGGCGTACGAGTTCATTAGTGAGGACCACATTCTTATCGATCCCTCGCATCCAAACCCGACGCCCGGCGTCGAAGCCTACATGGAGATGGCAGAGAGTTTACGCGCGGCGTTCAACGGCCAGATATCCCTAGTTGTCGACGATCTCGTCGCCCAGGGCTTAAAAGTAGTCGCCCAAATATCGTACAAAGCCGAGGTTGGGGACAAGAAAGCGCGGTGGACGGGCACGGCTGTGATGGAAGTCGAGGATGGGAAGATTCTGAAATCCTGGGTTAATAGCGATTCATTGAGTGCGTTGATTCAGCTTGGGCTTTTGCAGGACGTGGCTGGGGGTCAAAACACCGGATCTCCGGGTCAGTTCGAAAGGGTCACGAAACGCGCCGCTGGGGTGAAACTGAATGGACGTTCGGATTCGATCGATGATGGCGACTTGGACTCGGCGCACATAAAGTCGAGCGATCTTAAAGTGGTGCAAGCGCTTTTGGGGCGGTCGGAAGCGCACCCCACGAAAGTTTTAACCGGCAACGAGTGGCTGCAATACTTCGACAAGGTAGCGAGCGACGACGAAAGCGATGGGGAGGGGTTCAACCAGCGCATGCGCGTGGACTCGAAAACGGGGTTGGACATGATCATCTAGGGGGTTATCATCTAGGGGGGTATTTTGAGGGACACGTGTAGTGACTTCACCTCTTCACGTCCCCGAGGCAAATACTTTTGTAATCAAAAACTTTTTGGCTCTCTTCTTTTTTCTTCTCGTCGACTCGAACACTCTAGTCATCGCGTCGCGCGCGTGGGTCATTCCCACACGCACGCGCACGGCAAGTATCGTCAACAGTCCACCGTACGCGATGCACAAGCGCGCGTTTCTTCTCGTCGTCGCCCTTCTTCTCGTTCTGGTCCTAGGCGCCGAGGCACAGCTTTGTTTTCGTGTGGACGAAGGACCTGCTTCCGACGATACCCTCGGGGCGTCGCGCCCGCGCGTGAGACGCGTGCGCCACCGCGAGGACCCCGCCGAGGCGTTCGATGTCCTGCCCAGCACGGAAACCCCAGATGAGTGCGTCCCTGTGGATGTCGAAGCGCTCGTCGTGGAGACCGTGACGGAGACGGAACGCTTCGCACGTGGTGCGGCCAGTCAAGAGCCCGTTCCCACCGAGGCGGCGACCCGAACTTGCACGTGCGCCGCGGTACGCTTCGTGTGCGGCGCGCACAACACCGTCTCTGCTCGCTTAAATCGTTTCGCACGAACGCCCGGCACCGTATCAGACGACGACGACGTGTTCACCGCGCTGTGCGGCGCGCCGTGCGACACCAACAGCGCTTGTGCCGATGACACCAACGCCGACGCCGACGCGGCGTGCGTCGCCCCCGTGTGTGAAGCGCTGTGCGGCGCATGCACGCTTGAGCTCCGAGAAGACAGATCCAAAGACGCCTCCCTTGACACACTGAGAGGTGCGTGCGGCGACGAACACGCATGTCTCTGCGCACAGTGCCTGGAGCAAAACCTGTTCGTTGAGACATTAGGAGACACCTCTGAGGTTATTGCGGGATATGAAAAGAACGACGTCATATTGGGAAGGTTCGGCGATCCCAACGACGTTTTCACCAGCGGATACGGCCAAAGCATATACGCCCCCGGTTACGGCGGGTACGGCTCTCAAAATCCGTACAGACCCGGGGTAGGCGTGTCCGCGAATAACGGCCAGCTGGACCCTGGATTCGGCATCCCGGGGAACACGCCGTACGGCCCGTACCCCGGCGCGTACTACCCCGGGTGGGCGATTTACAAACCCTGGTTCGTCTCCGTGTATTCGAAAAGTAAAGCGTTGGTGGTGTCGAGTTTGTGCTACTGGTACCCGTGGTACCCTTCGTGCTTTCCGCCGCCGCCAAGGCCTCCGCCCGATATATTTCCCCCGCGACCCCCGGGGAACAACCCGTCGCCGCCTCCCCCTTCCCCTGTGATATCGCCTTCTCCGCCCGTAGATAACACGTGCGGCGACCTTGCGCTCGGTGACCAGACTTGCAGTGGTATTCCGTGCGAGGGCGACACTACGTGTACCACCGGAACCCCGCAGTGCTGCTGCGACGCGGGGTGTTTTGACTTTGGGGATTGCTGCGCAGATCGCACGGCTTGTTGTGGGGTTCTGCAATCGACTGGAGATGGGAAAGGTGTGCGCGCGAGGGAACGTGAGCGAGACCGCACGGCGGGGTTCCAGGCGTTTCTCGAAGCGAAAGGGAGGGGAAGGAGCGCGAGGAGACGTCGATCAACTGACAATGAAAACGTCGCGAATAGAAATGCAAAAGAAAGCGTTCGGGTCAAGGATTCGATCTCAGTAACTGTACCTTTCACTGCAAAGCCAACTCCGACGCCGGTGCCTGAAGAAAAACGTGAAGCGCTCGTGTTCACCGAGGATAATCGTCTCAACGGCGAAAGCGATACGTCGTTCTCAGAGTTTTTCGCGGTCGCGGAAGCGCCGGCGCCCGCGAACGACGTAGACTACGCAGACTGACGGTATTAATACTACGTAGACTGACTATATGATGATACGATATTAGAGGTCATCACTGTCATATCTCCTACACTATCCATCACAACTCGTCTTTTTCCCACGGTTTGTGGTCCAATACTTCAGCCAGCGTCGTCGACATGAGTTCTTTCGCCGCTTCCGACACAGTAACACTCGCCGTGTTCAATATAAAAAATAAAACGTCCCGCGGCGTGAGTTCCCCGTCGTTCGTGTCGCTGATGTACCTGGGCCAGCCTTTGTTGTTGGCGGGGTATAGGCACAACGTGGGGCGTGTCGTTCCGGTGCCGTACGGAGGAGGCACGTCGTTGTGCTCCGCGTCGACCGCCGCGATCCGAAACGTTTCTATTTTTTCGTTTTGGAAAAGATGTTTCACCGTCATCAGCGCCGGTAACATGTACCTGTGAAACGTCCCATAGTGCTGGTTCGGGAACGCTGTGTACACCAACACGTCCACCGAAGGGTCCTTCACCACAACGTCGAAGAAGCTTCCGGCGACGACTTTCAGTAACCCGTCGTTGTCCTCCGTGCCGACAACAGGGACGGGTTCTGATCTGTATTTTCGTTCACTCGCACCAGAGCCATCATCGTCAAACTCGGACAAGGCGTGCATCCCTAGCACCTCCGAACAACTCATCGTGGCTTTGCGACACACTTCCCAGTTCCAACTCCAGCCCTCATCCTCCCGCTCAGGCGCGCCTCGTCGTACCCACCGTGTGTACGCCGCGGACACGTCGTCCTCGTGCTCCTCCATGATCCGCTCGCACTGCTTTCGAGTTTCCTTGGAGTGCCACAAGTCTTGCGTCGTGCACGCGCTCTGCACGTACGTCTCGATGGTGTCATCGTACACGCCGTACTTCACCGCTCGCGAATCAGCGCCTCCGCCATCCATTCTTCGCGTTTCCTTCGCCTTGATCTTCAGCAGAGCGGGTACCAGCCGAGGGTTTAAAGTGTTGAGAAGAGCGTGGCACGTGCGGCACCGCGCATCGCGCCCGAACACGTCTTTGCCGTTCGCGAAGATGGGAGCCTCGGTGGGCGCGTCCAGCGGTCTTTGCACCACCTGCACGGCATCAACGGAGGGCACGTCAGGGGTCAAACAAAACACAAAGACAACCGCGACCAGCCAATTGACAGAACGCATCGTGCACCAACTTTCGCGCGAACGGCATTGACATGATCAAAGTCAACAACGACGTTTTTGAAGGTGCGAATATTTTTTACAAAATGACACTCCTACTGTACGAGTCAAGTTCTTTGACACTCGCTTTTCGGACTTCATCTCATAACACACAGAGTTTTGTGTTCTTCCCTCCAGTGTTTTCGTTGGCACTCTTGCCCGCAGTACCGCGCTGACCCGCACAGGCTGCACTTTTTCGTTCCCTCGTTTACGCACCCGTGGTTGGAACATTTTTGTTTTCCAATTTGCGCCATGTCTCGCGCCGCCGCATACTCGGTTTTTCTGTCTCCTAACACCCACGTGCGTAGCCGAGCACTCTGGATCGTGTCCCGGAGGCCATCTATATTAAACTCATCTTCCTCCATTTGCTTGATAAAATCCGGAGGGAAAGGCGTCCCGAACCGCACAAAATACTCAATCTGTTTTGCGCTCAATCCGTACAGATGCACTTCTTCTCCCATGAATACATTGTCCGGCGCGCCGCACGTCATTCAGTTCTCGATCCACCACCGGGAATCCTCCCGGGCAAATTATATATGTACTCGAAACGTTGTTTAACCTCAGGCAAGAGTCCTTCAGGTCCCCGGTCACCGAAGTAAAACGTCCACGCCACGTGCTGGCCCGCAACAATTGTATCGAGGATATTTTTCACCGCCCGGGCCCCCGACAGAATGTGTTCATCCAAAAGCGTCTGGATCTCCGCGCACGTTATATCCGGTCTCTAGGGGGGCGAGGTATACAAGCCACGCGAGGTATCGGGGGGTTCCTTCCACTCGTGGTCGGGGGAATCCATGGTGTCGTTTCCGCACGACGAGATCTGGAGAAGTCAGAGCGGACTTTTTGAGAAACGCTCGCGAAAAGATTCTGAAAAGCTCGAACATTTTCGGGACTGGACGTCCACACGAAACTACTACCTACTCGTGCGCACTCCACGGATATCACTCACCTCATTCCGACACCACAGTAGGTGTGCCTTGCTCGCGTTCGTCTCCTGAGTCCTCTGTTTGGGAGCTTTGGGGAGCCTCTGTTCGCGGCGGCAAATTCATCCAAGCCACGATTTCACCCACCAAAACGCGCATCTCTTCCGCCACGCTTTGCGAGTCGCCTTGCCCGTTCCTGTCTACGTTTTTGTCTACATTTTTTAAAGTTTCAGTTTTGACTTGCTCGAACCCTGCTCGAAGTGCACCTAAAGGATTCAGCGGGTTGTTCTCGTCGGCTTTTATTCCTAAAAAATCAGCGAACCCGGAGATGGCGTCGGTTGATTGTTTGATCGGTTCGATGAATTCATCCGGGATTTCTAAATCGTTGAATTCTTGTTTCAGCGGCCGGACGTGATCTCCTGATAGCGATTTTATGCTCAAATCAAGCGTCTCGGAAATCGCACTGCTATCTGTTAGCACACCAGCAAGTATACCCGTTTCGTCGATGCTGTCGTCCGTGAATCTGAGTAATAGATTCTTCCGCACGGAGTAGTACCGACGGATTAAACTTTTAGTATCCTCCGGCTTCGGCACGAACTCCGCGGCGCCGTCCGCGACTTCCCGGAACACGGGCTCGATTTGGTCTAAAACGGGGAGGAGTTCTTTGACAGAGGCAGGGACATTCGCTCTCACCTGCCCTTCGACACCTTTCAGAGGCATGAGGAACGGACTGTCATTCAAGCCTTTCAGAAACGGCGCGGCGTTTTGCAGTCCGGGCGCCACGACGGGCGTGAACAGCGGCACCGCGTCCGTCGCCGGTTTGTTATTGAACGAAATTAGAATATTAGCGGTTCGATCGGGTAAAGAGTACCGCGAACCTATGATCATGTGCATCAACGCGCCCATTGAGTGGCCTATGCCGTAAACAGGTAAGTCGTCGGGGATGTCGCCACCGCTTTCCCCACCACTCCTCAGCGCCCTCAACGCTTTGTCGAAAATAAACTGGTTCTCATCCGCGATTCGCAAGTGTTCGAACCCTATGGCGAACGGCGTTGCGACGATCAACACGTCGCCCTTGTCCACTAGGGCTTCTAGGAACAAGCGGTACGTGAGCTGGGGGGACGCGCCAACGAACGCGCCGCCGATGAAGTGTACAAGCGCTCTTGGTTTCACCCCGGATTTGGGGGGGAGCACCCAAGCGCCCTCCACTTCCCTCCAACCCCGGGCGCCGGAACTCGTGTTCGCCGCCGCGGAAGCAGCGCCGAGAAGGCTCTCAAGCTGCGCGAACGGAGACGCGGTGGAGGACGAGGAGGACGAGCTCGCTCTCGTGGCGGTGGAAGGCACAGACCCGCGGGGAGAGGAGACCGATGAGTCCTTGTGTTCCGTGAATCGAGGCCGAGGCGCCGCGGCGGGAGAGCGGGAGCCTGTGCCTCGGCGACCCGGAGTGACGCGGCCGGTCGGCGCCGCGGCTGGCGTGAGGCACGCGAGAGACATCGTGCGAAACGCGCGTAACAGTGTGGGAGGTAGGGAGCATGCAGCGCCACAGGACGCTTTCGAGATTGCGACACGTCGACGCGAAAAGTCGAAAAAAGCTGGACAGTCTTCGAAAACCGAAAGCGCGGAAGCGAACTGAAGATGGTTACAGGGGCAGGAGACCAAGCACGATGTGTTAATTATTTGTTTTCCCACGTGGGTCCTTCACTCAATTAAAGCCTACTCAACTAGCACGTCCCAAACCTTTGTGGAGCGGAACAACGTCGTCTTTTTCCCGACTCGGTCATCCCAAGATTTTGATTGATGCATACCATGCGTCAACCCACACACTACACCACTTAGCTCAGGGGAACGAACTTGCCTCCAGCCTGCCCCCCGCGGCCGTGCGACACCGGGCGGTAGGTGATGGAGTACTCGCCGAGGTACGAGCCAATCATTTCGGGCTTGATCTCGACGGTGTTGAAAACCTTACCGTTGTACACGCCAACCACTGAGCCGATCATCTCAGGGACGATGACCATGTTGCGAAGGTGCGTCCTGACGGCTTCGGGCTTTTCCCCGCCAGTGACTTGCTTCTTAGCGTGCCTGAGCTTCTTCACCAGTCTGGTGTACTTGTCTTGTAGACCTCTTTTGAACTTACGGCGAATGCGCGCGCGGAACATGAGCACGAGCTCGTCGTTCGTCATGTCAAGAAGCTGGTCCAAGTCCGTGCCGCGGAACGAGAACTTGCGGAAGGTACGCTTCTTGGGCGCAGCGGCGATCATAGCATCTTCCTCACTCTGTTGGTGGGAGAGGGGTGGGGGTAGGAGGGAGGGAGGTTAGTATTAGGGTCGAGGCGTACCATTCAATGCCCCTTGGGGTTTGGAAAAATGATCACGAGCGGTCGATTCCGACCAGACCCTAAAAAATAGTCGCGGATGAGCGCGCGTTCCGGAGGCGCGCTGTGATGCGTCGACGTGCGATATACGCTTCAGTGGTGCTGGAAGCGCGTGTCCCGTGTGTGTCATGACGATCACGGCGCGTCTCGGCCCGTCGCGCGCGTCCCCGAACGCTGGCGGCGTCTCTACGGTGTCATTCCCGCGAGTCGCTCATCACTCGCACACGCGTAGGTTTAGTGATGAGCCCACTCGGGAACGACGCCGTACGCCTCGCACGACGTGAAACGCCCCGCCCGGTCAAGCCAAGCTAAACGTGTGGAAGTGTAGACGCACCATCTTGAATGTGCTGTGTTGTTTCTGCGTCGACGCGCGAAACTAAGAGGGCGCAGGGTCCGTGAGGTCGCGCGCTTTGTGCCTTCGCGGAAAAAGAACGATGCAACCAGAGGTACTGTGAGGGGTCTTCAATTATCGTGCTGTGACTGAAACTCATACAAGAGGGCGGAAAAGCGGAAATGATGCCGACTCGTGTTTCTGGGCACTTCGCCAAACTCTTCACTCCCGAGGGCGACGATGGAGGGTGTCGCGGTATCGGGTGTATCGGGCGACGATGACGATAACTGGCGTCCGGTCGACGACATGCTCAACGCGGCGCGCCGTGCGATGCGCAGCGGCCAGATGATACACCCCCTCGGGTTCCAGCTGTACCACTCCATGAACGCGTTGCAGATCTTGGATCCGAAGATGGACGTCGGGATGGCACCGCCTGTCGGCGAGCAACCTATGAAACCGATGTCAACCCTGATCTCTGAAGGCCGCGCGCCTCTTGATTTAAGTGACGATGATCAGGTGTACGTCTTCGATGCGCTGCTAGCGTGCGAAGCGACGTGGCACTGCGGGCAAGCCCTCGCCACCACGGTGTACACCTGTCTGTACATGCACGACTCGGACCGGTTGGAAGCGTGCCGCGGTCCGGTAATCAAGGCGTACTTCGACGCCACGCGATGCGCCGTCGCCACTGTACGCCACGCGGTGTCGCAAGGAGACGTGTGGGAAGAAGAGGACTTCGTGCTGCACATCGCGGGGTTCGATGTCGGAACAGGGGCGATTGGAGACGACGACGGCGGCGAAGATCAAAAAGCTTCAAAAAAAGCGCAACCCAAAAAGAAAGAAATGCACCCCGCGCTAGCCGGTCTGATCGCCGCCGAGGCGTGGCTCGTTGACAACTCTGGTGTGGAGGACAGGAATGGCGGTTTGATGTGCAGGGTACGCTTCAGAATAGCGCTGCACAACGCGTTCGAGGCGTTGTTTTCACTGAACAATCCGCAAAAGACGATGAGCGCCGCGAATGAAGCGCGGACGTTTTTGGACCAAGCGCTTTCGGATTTGGAAAGGATGAAAAAAACGAAAAGCGAACGGAGGGTAAATAACGGTACTAATATGGAACGCACTGACTCAACCTCTGAAACACCTTATTGTGACGCGAACGGCCTCGGTTTCGACCGCAAGATAAACCTAGGGTTGATGGGTCCCTCACCGCCAAGGGTGGTTTCGCTGATGACGATACAAAAAGGCTTCGCGTACTTTGAAAAGTTATTGGGTGAGTTGAAACGTGTTTGCGACGTGAGTAACATGGTCGCAACGCAATCGACGCCGCTGCACGAACTCACTGGGTTCCTCTCCTGGACCAGCGATTTCTCACCGTCGATCGTCAGTAGGAGTTTTCTAGCCAACGCAGTGTTGCACCCGAAGCAAGGGGGTATACTAGGGAAACACCCGGGGGATTTAGGGTTGCGGTCGGCGTGGCTGTTTACGGGGAAAGCGCCGCCGCGAATTGAGCTGCCGAGTGATGATTCGAATCAATTGAACGACGACCTCGGGGGCACGGGTGATGCTGGAGCTGGACACCCTGAACCCGACCGTGATGCCGTTTCACGGACAGTGGGGGGTGAGGTGTGTGGCACATCGAAGGGTGACGGTGATGATGCGAGTGATGATGACGCAAACCTCGATGCTCTCTCCGTGACTACTCTCCCTGGCCACTCTGACGTGACTCACTTTTTGAACAAAACCGGTTTAGCCGTCGAGCTGTTGGTCCGGGCGTATTTAAGCAACCGAAGCAGGTCGCGGCGAAAACTAAGACGGCTATTAGGGGAGTGGGCAGTAGTGGTTGAGCACGCAGCTGTGGCGGACCAAAGTGGGTTCGTGCCTAGTTACTTGGACGCAGTATATGACGCTGACGATAAAAAACAAAGTAGTGAACTTTCGACGGCGAATACTTTAGCGAAAACGCCTTACGCCGATCGCGTGTTCCAGTTGTGGAGCGGCGGGGTTTTGGTTCGCGCGATGTTAGCGCATATTACGTTAGGGTTCACCCTAGAGCTATACCTCCCGCACGAACTCACCATGGTGTACTGGTACCAGGATTACTTAATGGAATGGTTGCGGGGGGAGTTGAGGGTTGCGGAGGTTAGTCTACAGACGCACCTGGAAGCGGCGACACGATGTGAGGAAGAGGAGAAGGAAAAAGCTAATAGTTCATCAGGGAAGAAAAAGAAAGGCGGCAAGAAAGATAAAGGTAGTAAGAGCACTGCAGAGGACGCAGACGACCACGAACTAACTGGTTTAAAAGCAAACTTGATGAACCTCCAAGTTGAGTCCCGTTTGTTGCAAGTGCACGGAACGATGTGCAAGGGTATGATTCGGTTGACGTGCGGGTTGCGTTGCCACGACCGACATTGGCGCCCTCGCATGGACGACTTCACGGACTCGGAGCAGAACTTTTGGCAACGGTTCGGAGTGTTCCACTCAGTGAAGGACCCCGCGCCGTTGTCTTTTTTAGATTTCAAGCAGTATACCACGCTAGGGGAGGGTGTTACTGTTGATACGCTGTTTTCTTTAGCGGCGGAGTGCTTTGCATCAGTGCGGAGCTTGTGCCAGATGCTGTTGCAGCTGCCCGAGGAAACGCTGTCGCTGGCGCAACGCGAGGACCTCGTCGGGCTAGATAAAACCGCCGCGGCGAACGCAGCCGCGGCGAAACTCGCCGCTGCGGCGCCGAACATGCGCGCGGAGTTTGCGCACGCAGCGCACCACCCGACGTTCCCCACGGTGAAGATGAAAAGAGAAGGGTGAGTAGGTGGTAGGTGTTGCAAAAATTAAATTAGAAACTCGCCGACTCAATTCATTTGCCCGCGGCCTCCTTGTCATTGTCGCGCGCACCATGGCCGTGAAGCAGCGAAAAGGCGCCTCCGTCGGGACCCCTCGCCCCGCCGAGTCACGGCGCAGGGCGAAGGATGCGGAAACTCGGACGCTGAAGAGGGTGGCGCAGATGTTCTTCCTGGTTCTTGGACTTGTCTTCAGCGTCACGGGTATGTTTTACGCCAGAGGGTTCGCCAAACTCGCGGAGATCAAGGAGAAGGAGACGAAGTTGGTAAACGATGTGGAGCAGGTCTCCTCGGACACCACGGGCGCGGACATGCAGAAAGGCAAAGTGATGTTAAAGAACGTACACGCTGCGTCCGTGAAGCTTATGCAGGCTATGATGGCTGATGGGCAACTCCGGGAACTGGATTCCTATTGGAAAGAAATCGAAGTTGACGATCGAATAGTGATTTGGAACGGCGTGCGCGACGATATGCTGTCTGATCCCGCTTTGAAATCGCTTCTCGTCGGCGAGGGCAAGCGGGTCACTGATACGTTGGTACCTGAGATGTACTCGGAGCAGTTCGCGGAAGACCCGGAAAGGGTGTGGCGGCTCACCGTGATGTTGGTCGACGGGTTGGAGCACGGGGCGAAAGACGATGACGAAACCAGTCAGCAAAAACAAACCATTGGGCACGAAGAGGCGCGGGCGTTGTACCGCAGCGCGATTTTATCTAGGTTCACCGCGTCGTTTCTCATCGATTTGCTGAACAGGATGGCCGCGGAAAGGGGGTTGGAAGCAGAGGAAATGGACTGATTGTTGTGTAGTCATTGGAATAGATCAATTAAGTTATGTGGGCGTCAGTTTTTCTCGCATCTCTCGTGTATCTCCGTACCAGTGCTCGAAGCATGTCAAGGCGTGCTTGACGACTTCCAGGCGTCTTGCAAGGGTGAGTCCCGTACCCTCGCAGCACTCTTGTTTCGTCAAAGCTTCGCCGCGCGCGTCGCACTTCGCGTCGCGTTTGCGGAACACGAACGCCAGGGAAACTCTCGGCTTTTCGTTTTTTCGCAACTTTTGAGCACACGCAGTTCCCCAGTGAATAGTATCACCCGCCCACGCCATGAGGGACCCTGCTTCCGCTGGCGCGAGGGCCACAGCGCCCGATTTATCAAAACCGGGAGGCGTTTGCTCGTCGTGAAAATCGGACGTACACGGCACGACGTACATACACCCGTTCCGCGGGGTAATGTCAACCAAAGGCAGCCACACGCTTAACACCGAGGGGGGGGCTTTTTGTTTTTTGTCTTTTGTAGATGCTTCCTCTCCAACCCGCACGTCTTTTGTTTTGTAGTCCCTGTGGGGCACGCCGAAGTTGTTCCCGACGTACCGCCTTCCTGCTTTGTCCGCGCTTGGGTCCAGCGCGAACGCGGCGAGGGAAGGTTCCAAAACGACCACCTCGGTTAAGTTTCCATCGGATTTTAAGAGTTGCTCGGCGCGGCGCCACAACACGCCGGTTGCCATCCACGCGGCGTCGCTGAGAAAAGCAACCGCGGGAGGCCATCCATTTTTCACAGCGTTTTGAACAGCCTGTTCTAGCAGTGAGGTTAGCATTTTCGGGACCGCGGGGGCATCCCAGACGTATCCTTCATCGGTCACTAATCGTGCTTGCTCGTCGTAGTTGATTGGGGCCAACGACACATCCGTGTATTCAACCGGACCAGCGCACACCACGGTTCCCAAAACGTTTCCCCAATAGTTCTTGTCGCCGACGTTTCTCCTCAGTGGCTCATCGTCGTCGCCGAACACGTCCCAGGCGTCGTTTCCCGCGGAGTTGCTTTTCGCCAAGGCCAACGCGTTTGCCGCCCGCTCCGCTGACTGTGCCATAGTGTCGCCATTATCCTCCTCCGCGGCTTTGTACGAGACGTACCACGCGTACTCGTTGTCTCTTACCACACGCTCCGCGACGTCCACCGCGAAGGGAGAGTGGGAGCCGATGACCCCCGCGGCTGTGAGTTCATGCGCCGCCTCAGCGTACGTGCTCCACGCCTGGGGGGCTTCGGCGGCGCCGACGCTCGCGACGATAACTCCCGCACGACCGCGTGCGGGTTGGAATAATTGGCAAAGAACTTCTATCACTGTACCTGGTTTCGCGCGTTTCTTGGGTCTCGAAGCATCCTCCTCAGAATCGAACTCTTCATCTGGGTCTTCATCCGGATCGCACGCCGCAGAGGTTTTCTCGAGCCCAAACACCTGAGCGGCGCCGGCGCACGCTTTGTGGAACAATCGCCTGGCGCTCGGGCTTACGCTCGACGCCAGCGCCACTGTGCATTTGGCTTGAAGCACGGTACTGAGTTCCGGGAAGAACGCAGTATAGCTATACGTTTCCAGGTCTGGAAGATCACCAAGTACAGCGTCAAATTTCGTATCTTTCGGAAGTTTCCCTAGGAACGTCCTGCAATCAACGCCCGTCCACACGCGGTACCGCCCGTTTTCATTTGTATTTTTTCGTATCCTCGATTCAAACCCTTCCGGCGTTGAATCAGAAACGTTCTCTTCAACGAAATCAGCCTGGAAGAACTTACGCGCCACGGTGGCTACTGCTGCGGCAGGCTCGACGACGTCGACGGAAATCTTTGGGCACATTTTTCGTAAAAAGGCAGGCACGGCGCCGCACCGCAACCCCAACACCAAAACTCGGATCGGTCCTGAGGGTTCTTTTGTCACCGTGACCTTATCATTCGAAGTACCTCCAGTCGCAGCTACGCGCGCGGTACTTCCCTGAAGCCCCAACACGAGCGCGGCGAACTGCGTGGCGTCTCTCCATGAGTCAAGCGCCACACCGGGCGGTTCGTTCGGGTCGGTTTCGCCGTCCACGTCCGCTTGCGACCCGCGCCACGGCCCTTTGACTAAAATCCGCGTGCGCTCGTGTCCGTCGCCCTCCTCCACGGCGATGTCAAGGACACTAAGGGTGGTGGTTATATTTTCATAACACCCAATATGGTGTAACACCCTTACGGGCCACCGCGGTTCGTGCGTGTGTTGATCAACATCGAGCGGCTGAATCAACGTCAAGGTTTCAATCATGACGCCTGTCACCCAGTCGCCGTTCATGGAATCCAGTTGCGGAACCGTGCTTTGACTCATCCCTGAGTTCTCGTCCACGAAAATAGGACGTTCCGTGTCCTCGTCATAACCCACTTCCCAGCCCTCCTCCGCCAGAATACTCGCCGCGGCGTTGGCGATCTCTGCTAGGACAAGAAGCGCGGCATCACCTCCCGCGACCACAGCTTCGGTGTTTTCGGGGCACTGCTCAAATGGTTTGGGTTGTAAACCATCCCTGCCGTCCCGGCGCACTCTTTGCACTAGGTGTAACAAAGGAATCACCGCCCCAGAGGCCACAACGGCGTAGGCCCACGGCGTGCCCCGCTGGCCGGACACCGACCCACCCGCGGGGACGTCGAGCAACGCGTCGGCGGCGCGTGCCCTGATTTCAGCGTCGTCGGCGGTCAGCGCATTGAGAGCCTCCTCGAGGCTGATTCCGTCGTACGGTTCGGTTTCTGTCTGCGCTGACGTGCCTGGGTCTTGAAACTGCATCATGTCATCCTCCGCATCAGAGGCAGGGGCCGTGACATCGGAAGGAGCGCCCATGCGCCCGGCGCTCCGAAGCGCAGAGACTGTGACCAATGAGATTCATCAACTTCTGGATTTTCTCATTTTCCGAGACGAGAGAGAGGGTTGTCGTTGTCGAGGGGGTAAGGAGGATTGTCGCTTCCGAGAGTCCGAGAGCCTCACTACGCCCCGAGCCGGAGAGGCACGCCCTGCCGCGTCTCCCTGCCGCGGCTACGATGGGCTCCAGGCGCGAGCCACGGAGGGACTTGTTCGACACCCCGAACAAGGAGCGGTACGTTGCCCTTCCCAGAGGCGCCAATTTTGCTGCCCAACGTCTCCCCATTCACGGAATGCGTGGAAAATGCAACAACGCATGCAAACGTCACCGTCCCCAACCCCCGTGCCTGACCCCCCTCCCTACATGTTTCCACTCACAGGACCACTGAGATTGCCGCTGTCACCGCGACGCAAGGTCGGAGCCCCACGTTCAGCGGGTTGCTGCGCATGGAAAGGGCTGGGAGCCCCGGTCCTGCGCGAGTCCCTGCCGCGATTAACAGCCCGTTCGGGGAAAGCGCGACGAGGCCCCGACGCACGGCGACGACCAGCACGGCTCCTCCCCCTCTGCTAGTCACGCACCCCGTGTCCTCCATGTCGCGTCAATCCACGTTGGGTGGCGTGCTAAGGTTCGGCTCTGATGCGGGCGACCCCCCGCTCGCGGAACCACGGCTGGCGCCGTTAGGCGATGAGGGTTGGGCGGTGCCTCCTTCGTTTGAGGATGGCGGAGGCGGAGGAATTGTCAACGTGCGCGGTGCGGATTGGGAACGAAGGTTACAATCGCGGGAACAATCAATCGCCATGACCGAAGCCGAGCTGCGACGAGCGGTTGAGCACGCTGATACCGAACGCGCGCGACGCGAAGCTGCGCTGGAGCAAAGGGAACAACGCGCGGCGGAGGCGACTGCAAAAGCGGCTGAAGCGAAATCAGCTGCTGAAGTCGCGACCACGTCAGAGCAGAGAGCCAAGGCTGCGACTGAGGAGCTGAAACAACGGGTAGACAGGGAACGCGCGGAGCTACAGGCTGAGGTCAAGCGCAGAGAAACAGCAGTGGACGCGAAGGAGCGGGAGCTCAAACGCGACGCCGAGGAGATACGAGCGCGAGCGGAAAGAGAAGCCGCGGAGACGCGCGCCAAGGCGTTGCAAGAGCTCCGGGCGACGAAAAAGCTGGTTGGGGATTCGCAACGCGAGCTCGACCGTTTGCGGAACGAACACGCGGACGCGGAAGCGTCTATTGACCGCGCACGCGCAGAGGCAGTGACGACCAGAGACGCGGCGGAGGGTGAAGCAGATGCGCTGGGCGCGGACTCGGCGCGCGTGAGAGAATCCACACGAGTGGCTCGCGACGCCCTGGACGCGCTTGAGAAGGAGCGCGACCACACGCGTTCGGCGATCGAACAGGAGCTTGGTGAGATGAGGGACGCGCGCGAGCGCCATGCCGCGGCGCTTGCGTCTGAACGTGCCGCTTCAGATGCAGCGCACGCCGCGTCTGCGAGTGAGATTGACGAAAAGCTGCACCGGTTGCGGGAGATGTCCGCCGCGTACGTTGAGCAAACGCGCGTCATGGATGCTAAAATTCAAGAGCACGCGTTGGAGGTTGACCATGCTCGAGAAGCAGCGCGGGCGGCGACGCAGCGAGCTGAGCGCGCTGAGTCTGAAGCCGCTGCGTCACGATCTGAAGCAGCCGAGCTCGGGGCGAACGCGCGAGCCGCGCTTGAGGATGCCGCCGCGGAGCGCGAGGCGAACGCGGCGGACCGAGCGGCGGTTGAGGAGGCGCGGAGGGACGTGGAATCTTTCCGCGAACGCGCGCGCGTCGAGTCTAGTAAAATTCTGGAGGGCCGCGAGTCCGTGTTGCGGGAGTGGGAGGCGCGAATTGAAAAGGACGATGAGACGTCACGCCAGAAACGAAGAGAAGGGGAAGATTCGCTGCGACGGTGGGCGGTTGAAGTGAAACGAAAGGAAGACGCGTTCGTCGCCGAACAGGCGAAGTTAAACGAAGCGCTGAACTTGGAGCGCGAAGAGGTGAGGGAGGCACGGCGGGTGAATGAAGACACGAGGGCTGGAATGAGCGCGGATGTGCAAAAGGGAAAAGTAAGGATGCTGAGAGAAGTCGACGTTCAAAGAGATGCGTGGAAACTCGAGGCGGAGGAAGAACGGAAGAAAACAGAGGAGGAGCGCTCGGCCGTGGCGAAACAGCTAAGGGTGAAGAGCGAGCGCGTCGAACGCATGGAAAAAGAGCTCATCGCGAGCCACGACAAACTGAAGCAGCGAATCGCAGACGAGTACGCCACCACGAAAGCGAACATGGCGGACGAAATAGAAACGCAACGCAAAGACCGGATTCGGTGCGATGAGCTCAAGGCTGAAGCGCTTATGCTGCATGAAAAAGCATCAGAGGACCGTGCTTTGGCGGCGAAACTCAAAGGCGAAACCGAAGGGCACAACAAAGCCGCGGTGGCGCAGCGCGAGGATATGAACCGCAGGGCCAAGGCTCTTGACCACCGGGAAGAGCAACTCAGGGACGCGCTTGTCGACCTAAGAGAACGCGAGGACAAAGCAGGCGCGGCCATTGCGAAATCAACGGCGCTCGTCACGGAGCACAAGCGGCAAATTCAAACCCTCCAGGCGAAGGAGGCGAGCGCGGAGCAAAGAGAGCGACAAGCGGCGCAGCAATCCGCGGCGGCGGAAGCCACGCTTCTGGCGGCGGGGCAGTGGGAGCGACACGCTGGGGAGAGGGAAGCCGCGCTGACGCAGCGAGGCAAGGAACTCGAAGTAGCCATGATCGCCACGGAAAACGCGGGACGGGAGGTGCAACGGGAGCTTGATATGGCGCGAGCCGCACGTGTGTCGCTAGCCGACGCCGACGCCGCGCTTTCCGAGCGCGACGAAAAGCTAAACAGTAGTTGGATGACGTTACAGTCTGAGCTAGCGACGATGATCCGCGGGACGGGTGACGGGTTCGACGAGGTGCCGACCGAGGCGAAGGTTGCGCAAGAGTCCCGGGACGCCGCAGCTGCTGCCACCGCGTTCACGGTTCAGATTCCACACGCCGTGGGTGTGCAAGAGGAGCCTACGTTTTCCCACCAGCTCGGGAAGATTCGAGGGGCGCTCGCGCGCAAGGAAACGGCGTTGCAAACCTGGGCGTTGAGTTTATCCAAAGCGGGCGCGACACTCGCGGCGGAACGGAGGTTAACTTCCGAGGCGAAAATCACAGCGGTGGAGCTGCGACACGCCGCGGAGATGGCACACCAGGAGGCTGCGGTGCGGTTAGAAGAGTTGGAAATGAAAACAGAGACGCTGGAGAACGAACGAAGAGGCGTGGAAAGGAGAGTGAAGGAGTTGGACGTCGCGCGTCTTGATTTCCAAGCCGAGAAGCAGGCGGCGGAGGAATCCCGCAGAGCGGCGCGCGAGATGTTCGCGAAATCCGAAGCCTTCGACGCGGAGAGTAACCGGCGCATGCGTACGGTGGAGCCGCGGGAGGAGAAGGTCGCGGCGCGGGAGCGCTCCGCGGCTGAGAAGGAAGACGAAGCGGACCAGTCGGCGGCGCGAGCCAAGGCGCTGATGCAGGAAGCCAAAGCGATGCATTTAGAAGTTGAGAAAGAAAAAACTGACGTGGAGCGCCGGAGCGACGCGGTGGAGCTCAAGGTGCGCGCGCAGGCGGAACAAGTGGCGACTGCTGCTGCGGAGAGGGACGCGGAACGCGCGGCTGAGTTGAGGAAATCACGTGCTGAATTAAAGGCGAATCAAACTGAACTCAAACGCCAGCAGGAGCGCCTGCAAGAGCGCTCGGACGACTCGGAGTATTCACAAGAGTATCACGACGCGCGCGACACGGTGGCGCGGTCGACGCGACGGTCGCCCCGAGCCGAGTCCATGCGTCGCACAAGCGATTTGGACGTGCGTGAAGCTCGATTGCGTGAAGAGACCACACGAGTCGAGGCGGAACGTTCCACGCTCTCGGCGTTACGGGAAGGCGCCATTGTTGCCGCGTCCGTAGGACTCGGGTCGCAAATGATGGGTGGGTCGCCGGTGGCGCCGGCGCAAATGCCAACGCCGGCGCCTTCACCTTCACCGCCCCCCGCCCCGCCTGCGCCTCAAAACACCCCCGAAGGTTCCTTTTCCTTCGCCCCGCCTCCGCAAGTGGTGCAGAGCGCGCAGAGCGTCGCCCCATCTGATGCGGTGTCCAGAGCCGTGGAGCTGGACCGCGCTCGCGCGGTGACAGACGCCGAGGCGACGCGAGCGCGGGCGTACGCGGAAGCCGAGGCGACTCGCGCGCGGGCGCACGCCGAGGAGCTGGAGCGGTACAAGGCGCAGGTCAGCTCGTCACAGGCGCAGGCAATGGAAGCGGTGACTTCCGCGCGCGAGCGTGAGTTCGTGCTTCAGAACGAGCGGCGCGACGCGGAACGCGAGCGGAACAAGCTGGACGAGCGACTCCGCGAACGCGAACGCAACGTCCGGGAAGCCGCCGAGGCGCTCGACGCGAAGCGCCGGGCGGTGGAGCAAGAAGCGGCGGCGGCGGCGAGAGCGTCCGAAGCGGCTGCGGATGCGGAGCGCAGGAGCAAAGAGCTGAAAGAAGCCGCGCAGACGGAGCGTAAAAAGGTTTCAGACGAGCTTCATGCCGCGCGCGTGGAAGCGGAAACGTCAAGAGCCTGGGTCAGGCGGCAACAAGAGGAACTCACGCAACGCATGCGCGCCGCGTCGACGTCGCCGCGTTCCGTTTCGTTGTCGCGAGGCGGCGGCACTCCTGGAAGCGTCGGGAGCGTCGGGTCACTCGATGCACGGGCAGCACAAGCAGCGCGAACCGCCGGGTTATCCGGCCTTACCGGCCTTGGACGGGGCGTGTCGTCGATGTTGCGTCCGCCGGGCGCGTTAGCGGGGTCGCTGTCGCCGATGTCCATGCCGAGAAGCGTCGGTGGCCTCGGCGGGTTTTCGCCGTCGCCGTTGCCGGCGACGAGAAACTTCACAGAGGGGGGGGAGGATTCCCCCGAAGCCGCTGCGGCTCGAGCGGTCGCTGGGGCGGTCGCGGAAGCGGCGCAAAGAGCTGCAGCGCAGTTCGGCTCGCCAGCGCAGTGACAAGGGATGAGGGTACTGTAAGTTATAACACAACTTAGACAAAAAATGAGCACCTCACTTCTTCGTCCAATCGCCGCCCGCCCGGCTTTCCCGCGCCAGTGCCCTAAAATCGAAATCGTCCTCGCGCCCTCGCCCCCCTCCTTTCTTAGAACGCCCGTCGCGATGCCCTCGGCGCTCGTTTCTACTCCCTCTCTCGTCCCCCTCGCCCGCCGCTCGGCGACGCGACGCACCTCCGCCTCGGCGACTGTGCGCGGTGTTCCCAGGACCACCGCCGGTTTATCCTCTTCCAAGTTATCGGAACACAGGGTTCTTTCGTTCGATCGTGCCAATCGCGCGTGCCCCCTGAAAGCCATGCCCGCCACTACCCCGCGGCGAAGATCCACACGGTCATCCACGGTCACCACACGCGCCTCAGCCGATGCCGCCCCAGCCGCGGCAGGCGCCGGGCCGAAGATCAACCTCCCCACCATGCTTACGTTGGTCAGGGTCGCCGCGGTGCCATTGGTGACTGTGATTTTCTACATGGAAGGCGCGTGGGTGGCTCCCACGTGCTGCGCTATTTTCGTGCTAGCCGCGATCACGGACTGGCTCGACGGGTACCTCGCACGCAAGATGAACCTCGTCAGTAGTTTCGGAGCCTTCCTGGACCCAGTGGCTGATAAACTCATGGTCGCCGCAGCGCTGGTGCTGCTGTGCACGAAAACGGCGGCGGGTATCAGCGCGCTGTCCATGGCGGCGCCTGCGACGATCATCATCGGCAGGGAAATCACGATGTCCGCGATTCGCGAATGGGCCGCCGCTGCTGGTGGCGAAGCGCACAGCGCCGTTGCGGTGAACAACTACGGGAAGTGGAAAACCGCGACGCAGCTCGTGGCGCTCAGCATTCTTTTAGGCGTCCGGGACGGGTGCGAGTGGCTCGGATTGGCGGGCGCGGCGGCGGACGCGTTGGTCACAGGCGGCGTGTGGTGCCTCTACGCCGCCGCCGGCCTCGCGTTGCTGTCGTTGTACATCTACATGAAAGGCGTGATTAAGTACATGACGTAATGGGTTGAGGTGTTAAGGGTTACCTATTAATACAAGTATACGAGAGGTTTGCCTTAATAAATTAGATCCATCGATCAGTCTGCGCTTTCTTTCTTACATGTTTACTCCTACCTAGCCTTCACTATCTACCCCTTCTACGCACTTACAATGCAAAGCATCGCGAGTGATATGTATAGCAGCATCACTGGGTACACCGCTAAGGCTTTTCGCTCCGCGGAAACGGCGTGCGTGATGAACGGAACGCTTGCGTGCGATGACCAAATCACCGCCACCGTCGCTAACATGACTCTCCACACCCAGAAATTCGACGCCTTCATCAGCACCGCTGAGACGTTCAACGGGAACATACAGTAGCCCATCAGCGAAATGGCTTGCAGAAAAATAATGTGTCCTCCCAGTAGCACGACGTTTAACGTCAGCGCCACCGCTCCAAACGCCACCGTCGCGAACACGATTGAAAACACCGTGCTCGCATCTTCCGAATTTGAACTCAGCGTCACCCCCAACGTCAGCACGAACACCAAAGGGCCCCACAAGTCCCACTCGCGTAACGGTTTGCTACGGTCACGCGTGCCACTCTGGAACGGCCACAAGACACTGCGCGTGTTTACAACCACACGATCCACATCCCGTCGCAACGTTTGCCACACGCTCTCATCCAGAGTGCTCCAATCACCGCTACCGGAAGTAGTGCCCGCCCCTCCAGCTTCAGCAACGTCGGAGTTTTGAAAAAGACGGTCCACGTCCTCGCTGAAGCTACCGTTGCTCATGGTAGCTCGCGGGAATGGTTGCCGGGGGCGTCCCCACAGGCGACAGCGCGGACGCGACTGCCGTTCGAAAGATTTGACGTCCACTGTTGGAACCGACAGGTGTCCATAAAGATCGCAGATCATCGTTTTATCCACTCACATCGAGTGCGCGCGCGATCGCGTGTGGACCAATGACGTCCTCCGTGTCTCAGCAGGCTTGCGCTGCGGCTTTCTCCGCACGTCAGCTTGGCAGCGCGGCTAAGAAACGCACTGGTTCTGTGCCCCGGCGAAGCAGCATGCGCGCCGAGGTGACCGCCGCCTCGGCATCGCCTCAACCGCAGTTCACGGGCGAGTCCTGCGCCTTGACCACTTCGGTGATCGCGCCTACGGTGGAGGAGGCTTTGTCGGAGATCGTCGAGGCGGTGGAAGGTGGCGCGGATATCGTTGAGCTGAGAGTTGATTTCATCGACGGCCTCAACGCCGCGGTGGACATACCGAAGATGCTCGCCGCGTGCGCTGTGCCGTGCATCGTGACCTACCGCCCGACGTGGGAGGGCGGGCAGTACGACGGCCAGGAGGAACCGCGGTTAGCCGCGTTGTGGGCGGCCGTGGAAGCCGGGGCGGCGTACGTGGACTGCGAGCTTTTAGCCGCGGAGCGCTTCTTCGCTGCTGCGCCAGCGAACCTATCCGACAAACAGAACCGCACGTCCAAGATCATCTTGTCTTCGCACAACTACGAAACCGTGCCTTCATCTGAAACCTTAGCCGACATCCACAAACGGTGCGTCGACGCCGGCGCGGATATCGTCAAGATCGCGGCGATGGTGCGTGACATCACGCACGTCGCGCGTCTTGAGCAGCTTCTGAGTGATACGAAAGGGTCATCAGCGGACGCCACGGTGGTGCTGGGCATGGGCGAAGCCGGCCAGACTTCCCGATTATTAGCCGCGAAGTTTGGGTCGTTTCTCACTTTCGGCGCCTTGCGATCCGGCGCTGAGTCAGCGCCCGGGCAACCCACGTTGAAACAGTTGAGAGAATTGTACAGGGTTCCATCGCAATCGAAAAACACGAAAGTCATGGGCGTCATCGGCCAACCAATCGCGCAGAGCAAGAGCCCAGCTTTGCATAATCCTTCCCTGGCGTCTGCTGATGTAGATGCGTGCTACGTCCCGCTTCTCGTGAACGATTTACAAGAATTCCTATCCTCGCCTTTGTTCGGTTCGGACGACTACGTAGGGTTCAGCGTCACAATCCCGCACAAAGAAAAGGCGCTGGAGCTGTGCACGGAGGTGGACCCTGTTGCGGCGAAAATCGGAGCAGTCAATACATTAGTCAAGCTACCAGACGGCAAAGGGTACAAGGGGTACAACACCGATTACGTCGCCGCCATCGGTGCGATTGAAACGGCGATGGGGGGTAAACAGTCTGAAGGGACATCTCCTCTAGCCGGTAAGACTGTGGTTGTGGTTGGTGCGGGTGGAGCTGGACGGGGACTCGCGTTCGGCGCCGCTTTCGAAGGCGCCAAGGTTGTTGTTGTCAATAGAGGGTACGACCGAGCGGTCGCGTTAGCAGAGGCGTGCGGCGGCGTAGCTGCGACGATGGAGGATTTGCGTTCGGGAAAAGTAACCGGCGACGTGCTGTGCAACACCACCAGTGTCGGGATGGTCCCTGAGGTTGGCGAGACGCCGGTGCCCAAACAGGCGCTTGAACAAGGTGGCTACTCAGTAGTGTTCGACGCCGTGTACAACCCGTTGGAGACGAAACTTTTGAGGGACGCGAAAGCGCTGGGGATGAGGCAGGCGAGCGGACTCGATATGTTCGTCGGCCAAGCCGCGCGGCAGTTTACTTTGTTCACGGGAAAGGAGCCCGCCACGGAGCTGATGCGCAAAGCGGTGCTGGACAGCATGTGAGTGTGTATGGTATTTATGGTATCTATGACAAATATCATTACATCGTTGGTACATTCAAACGTCGTCAGTCGATCAGTCGATGACGAACACTTCAGGTGACACGTCGGCGGTCGCGACTGGCGTTTCCTCACTCTCTCCTCGCACATCCTCACCCTCTCCTTCTTCACCCTCCACGTCCGAGAGATCGGGTAGTTTCGATTCCAAACTGCCACTGGTGCACTTCGCCTTGGCACGCGCCAAGGATGCCGCCATTTGCTCCACGCGCTTCGCCCGCCGCGCCGCGTCTTTGCTCTCCTTCTTTGCCTTGGCCTCCAAACGCTTCTGCGCTTTTTTACCCCTAGCCGCCGGTGAGGTTGAGAAAGGCGATTCAACAACAGGCGACTCACTGTTCACCGGCACACGTATGGGCCTATTAGACGATGACCCTTTCAGTGGTGACCCCAAGCCCTCGGTCAAAACACCCTTCCCTTTGCCTTTCGGGGGCGACGAAAGAGGCTCATTGCTCATTGGCTGTTTACCTCTTTTACTTGTAGATGCATTGTTCGGAACAGGCCGCGCGAACACTCTGTGGCCTTGCGCAATTTGCCCGTTCGGCCCGAACCGCCTGTTGCCGATAACGATGCCTTGTGAAGAGCTGCCGCTACTGTACCCACTTCGGCCCCTTCGCCCTCTGTCCGACCAGCCCATGAAGCCCGTCATGTACCGCTCCTCTTCGTCGAGAAAATCGTCGTCGTCTTGAAAGTCTCGGAAGTGAGATTGCGCAAACTCGGAATCCAGCTCCTGCTGCGCCGCCACCGCCAGGGCGTGGTCGTTTTCCCACGCCATTTCCTTCTGCGTGTGCGGGAGCCACCGCGCTCTTCGTAGCAAACACACGCTCTCTTCCCGTAAATCGTGAGAAACGTCGCCGTCCAGGGAGCGGTATATCAACAGCGAGTCGAACGGCGTTTTGCAACAAGGGCACGTCGCGCTTGTTTGTCGCGCGCAAGCCCGCCCGTCACTCGTCGCTCTTCGCTGGTACGAAGCGTCTAGCTGGAACGTGGTCCATCGAACGATGCACGGCGTGCAGAACGAGTGTAAGCACTGCTTCACTAAAGCTACGTCCACTTCGTCCACCACGTCGAGACAAATAGCGCACGCCCCGTCCTCCACGGGCTCTATGTTTGTGGTGGGGCCGTTCGCCGTATCCCCAGATATAGGTGTCCCTAAACTCGCGCCCGCGAAAGTGGACGCGAGGCCCGCGACGGGAGAGGTTGCGGACATGGTTGTGTCGATAGTCGCGTCGATAACCAACACGCACGTGTGGGATGCCGTGCCAGTCCTTCACGCACGTCAATCGTCGCGGGGACGCGGGACGCCACGGAGAAAACAAAAAAGATGGTGGGGCGACCTTTGAAGCGACCGACCCTTCCCTACTCGCGGAGAGACTCAGAGCGCGTGCGCGCGCGTCACGCTCGCGTCTTCGAGTTTGCCGACGAAGATATCGCGGCGTTGCCCTCGAAGGACAGGAAAGTCCCGCGGCGCGAGCGAGGCGAACGTGGCGCGCTGGGCCGTGTTGTGCGGGGTGCGTCCGCGTCATCACACATGGCCAAAAACTCCAGACAACGAATCTTTCACGACAATAATATAAAACTCTTTACCCATGTGAGAATTATTCAGATTTTATTGAAAATTTATTCCGTCGTTCAGTACAGCACCTCCGGCGGTATAACAGGCGCGTCTTGGCACGGCGCGACGCACACGGGCACGGCGCACGCGGTGGTTTCGTGCCATCCTGGAATCACGAACCCTGGTGTGTACGCGGGTGGGACGAACTCCCCGGGAATCACGGTTCCGTGTTTTGCGGGGACTATCACTGGCCGTATCGCGGATATGAACCGAGGAGCCTTGCCAGGCGTCCAAAACCCAGGCGTGTAGAAAGGCGCCCGCCCGGGTTCCCAAAACGCAGGTTTCCCGGGAATGAACACAGGAGGTGTGCCTGGAATTTTCACCGAAGGCGCGTGTTTCGGTGGCTGGAACACCCCCGGAACATACACCGGCTTGTGGTGAATCGTCTGCGTACACGCCGCTTTCGCAAACGCCTCCAAAGAACGAACCGAGTCTTCGTCTTGAAATTGTTCGCCCTCTCCTACTCCGTAACTCTGCGCCCATTGCCTTTCCCTCTCTCTAGCAGCCTTCGCTTCACTTCCAACGCCCCGTTCCCGTGTCTCCCGCTCTTCACTTGAAATGTCTCTCTCTATTGACTCGACTCTTGCATCGAGCTGCGCCTCGGAAACCAGCCACGCGTTCATCGCCGCTTCGTACGCGTCCATTATTTCCTTCTCGGCGGCTAAAAATTGCTCAGCCGCGAGCGCCGCCGCCGCGACTGCTTCTGGGTCCGCGTCCGGGGGAGGGTCGGAGGCTCCACCTCCGAGGTACGTCTCTAAATCAAGCAAAGTACCGCTTGTTTGCTCAACGGCCGTCCCTGGAGATCTCGTGTCGAAAGAATTCGTTTCAGTTTCTGTTCGGCTCGCGAACGGCTCAACGCGTGGTCGGGCTCTCTGTTTCGTAACCACGATCTCGTCGTCTTGGGGGGGGGCAGACAGACTTTCCGCGGAGAAACGCGTGCCCGTTGAGCGGGGGAGGTGCAGTGCCTCCGCGGCCGCGTCTGCCGCATCCGCCGCGAGCGCGTGAGGCGACATGTGCTCAACGTGGTCCGTGAACGACGCGTCGGCTTGGCGAACGTCTTCGCCTCGTTGTGTCGACGTTGTTTCGGAAGTGCCCAACCCACGCGCGCCGAACACGCCGCTCGCGGCGGTGCTTCGCGCGCAGGCGAGCCACACCACAAGTGCGACGAACCCTCGTACCATGAGAGGTGACATCACACTCAAGGCGCGCGCGTCGTGGAGTGCCCGGGCAAAGCGCTGACGCCTTTTTGCCCACAGGGTGTCGATATTCCCAAGACAAAAGTTGATAAAAAAGTTGGTGCTACTATCCATACATTATAACTCTTCCTTTATGACTACAATACTACATCCGTACATCACATGAACCACCAACTAAACCTAAACGATCCTCCCCCCATTTCTTCCTTCGGTTCCTTCTTCTTCAGCTTCGGTTCTGTGCCGGACTCCACATCGCCCTCTGGCGCCGGCGCGACTTTGTTTGTTTCATCCCGGGTGACCCAAAGTAAACACACTGTAAAAAGGCAGACGAACACCACGGCACCCGCCGCCGCGATGTACACACCGGTCAAATCATCCTCCGAATCGTCACTCGTGCCCGTGGTGTTCGTCACGTTGGACATCGTGCCGTAGTGGCGAACACGGGGACGTCTTTGTGTCAAGGACGTGTCTTCGCTGAAACCGAATGTGTCCTCAATTATCGAATTGATTCGCAACACCGTCCGTGAATGGGAATTGTATCGGACACTTTTTCTCTGTGTCTCAGTCTCCAAACCGCGGAATGGGAAACACGGCACGCGCGAAACCGCGACTCACGCCGAGACGCACTGCGGTGCGACGGGCAGTGACGTACGGGACGGGACGTCCCAGGATTGATGTTGACATTCGGAACGATAATCACCTTTCTTTCGTTCCGACAATTTTTGGTCATTTTTGGCAACGAGGACTCGCCATTAACCACAGGAACGCATCAACTAATATTCGATACCAGCTTGCCTGCCAAGTGGAGTCTTATCGACGAAATCCACTTTTCACGGCTCTGAAAAACCCTGTGCCGAGGGTTACTACCGATCGCGTCTCACTGTCAAAGACACGATGTCTGGCTCTCTCCGCTCCCTCGCCAGGCGCGCGTTCGCCTCCGCGGCGGCCCGCCCCACGGCGGTCGCGCCTAAGGCCCCTTATGCCCCCATGGCCATCCGCGCCATGGCCACGGGACCCGCCGCCTCCGCGGTGAAAATCAGCGATGAGCTTCTCGAGAAGCTCGGATCCCTGACGACGCAGGCTCTCATCGACGGGCTATGGGTCATGGGGTGGCCCACGTCGCACATCATGGGCGCGCGCCCGTTGACCGAGGGTCAGAAGAAGATGGTCGGCCGTGCCGTGACCATCCAGTTCGCGGGCGCCAGACCCGACATCGCCGCGGACAAGCCAGGCGGCACGGAATCCCCGGAATACGAAGCCTTCGAGCTCGTCAATGGAAAGGAAGTCATCGTCATGTCAAGCATCGGCCCGTGGGAATCCGTGGGCGGGGATATCAAGTTTCTCCGACTGCACCAAAACGGGGTAAGTGTTTCAAATCGTAATTCGAACGTAACGCTCGATGATGTCACAAACGTGAACTGCAGGCCGCCGCGATCGCACCCGCCGCCAAATTCCGAAACCGAGACTGCACTGGATAACTCGCGACACATCGCATTTTGGCATTACGACTTTGTCGCTGACCTTCATTACCTTTCATCCCTCCCCTCCCCTCAATACTATAGGTCCGCGGCCTCGTTACCGATGGTTCTGTCCGCGACACCGGCGTGCTTCGCGAGTACGGCTTCCCCGTGTTCTCCATCTCCACCACCCCCAGGCAAGGCCCGCACGTGCACCAGCCCTGGAGCTGCAACACCGTGATCAACTGCGGCGGCGTGGTTGTGCGCCCGGGAGACGCCATCGTGGGTGACGACGACGGCGCCGTGGTGATCCCCGCCGCGGTGGCGCAGGAAGTGTTCGACATCGCGCACTCGCGTGAGGTCGTGGAGGACATCGTCAAGGAAGAGCTGACAAAGAACCCCGGCCCGCCCGGGAAGTTCTACCCGTTCATGTCCGGGAAGATCAAACCTGAGTCGCCCCTTGGCCAGCTCATCACCTCCAAGGGTTTGGACCCCAAGAACTTCATGCACACCGCTGCAAGGCCTGGTGCGCGTGCTGGTACCGGCGTGCCCGGCGCAAACCGCTCAAGAGGACGCGTCGGCCCCGGTGCGCCACGCTCCATCTCCAGCTACACGCAAACCGGCGCGTCGTACGACAAAGTGCTTCAACTGTTTGCGCAGCACAAAGCGTGCGCCGTGTTGAGGACTCCCATTGAAGGCGCGTGCACGCCCGCGATGGATGCGGCTGTGGCGGGCGGTTTCAAGCTCGCGGAGTTCACGTTAACGACGCCCGGTTGTCTGGATTCCGTCGCGGAGTACGCGAGCAAGCACCCCGACGTCCTGACCGGCGTCGGCACGGTGATGTCCGTGGACGACGCCAAGCGCGCGATGGACGCCGGCGCGAAGTTCATCGTCAGCCCCGTGATCGTCCCTGAAGTCGTGAAGTGGTGCGCGGAGAACATGATCGTCTGCGCCCCGGGGTGTCAGACCCCCACGGAGATGATCCAGGCGTGGAAACTGGGCGCGCCGATTCAAAAGCTGTTCCCCGGCGTGATGGGCGGCCCGAACTGGGTCAAAGCGGTTTCAGCCGCGCTTCCAATGCTCCGGATCAACCCCACCTCTGGAGTGGAAGTCGACACCGCCGCGGACTACCTCCGCGCCGGCGCCTCATCACTCGGGTTCGTCGCGCCCGCGTTCCCCCCCGACATGGTTGCTGCCAAGGACTGGGACGGCATCGCCGCCATCGCCACCAAGATCCAAGCCGCGGTCAAGTCGGCGTAAGAGCTGGGTGAGAAGAGGAAAGGTATGTGAGAGACGCTCGCGAGACTAAAGCCATACAAATAACATTGAAATAAAACTGATTTAACACGGTTTATTAAAGTCTCTTT
>TARA_B110000977_G_scaffold90347_1_pt1 | contig 32956 bp, 22 predicted proteins | sample TARA_B110000977 | Tara Oceans TARA_B110000977 (sample SAMEA4397798) | marine metagenome | biome: Polar Biome; feature: [SRF] surface water layer (ENVO:00010504); material: water (ENVO:00002006), including particulate matter (ENVO:01000060) such as... | depth 5 m | reverse complement strand
GGGGGGGGGGGGGGAACAGGAAGTTGTTCACAGTCGTGTACGACTTCGCAGCGGCGCGGTACGCTCGGATGCCTTCTTTCGCGTACGGGATTACAACTTTCAAGATTCGTCCTTTCATCGTCTTGCCCCTGGCTTCGACCTTTGCTTTTTGCCTCGCAAGCGCTTCAGCTGCTTCCCGTCCCAGTTTCGAATTAGGATCGAGCGGGTCCTGTACGAACGGGTTGGAGGCGGTTTTTTTACTCTCGCTCAACGCGTCAACGTCAATCTCCAGGTCCCACGCTTTGACGCATTTCTTGAAGAGCTCGTTCGCGAGTTTGTGAAGCTGGAAGTCGTGGTTCACTCCGAACCAGTCCGTGACGGTTACGGTGTACCGCGAAGACACACAGCTCACTGCCTTCACCTGCCACCGCATCAGCTTTAAATTAGTCAAGTCCAGCCCGAACATATCCGCCTCGAAGTTGAGCGCGTCTTTATGAATCTTGACTCGCCCGACGTGCGGAGGGAGGAAAGTTTCAGGGAAGGTGGATGACTGTTTGCCCGTGTCCTTGATGCCTACATGTTTCGTGTCTCCCGTCTTGTTGTCCTTGTTTCCACTCGTCTTTCCCGCCTTCATCACACTCTCGTTCACGTTTTCTTTGTCATCCATGGGGCCCAGGAACGCCTCCACCAACTTCTCCGCGTCCTCATCGACGTTTGCCGACTCATCCTCAACTTTCTGTGGTTTTCCCGCGTAGATGCACTCGTACGTGGTGAGAAGCGTACCCGGGTCGTCGTCGTCCACGCCGACAGCTTTCTCGACGGAAGCGGCGAGGGACGGCATGGCGGGTAGCCAGTAGCCAGCCGAGAGTTGCCAGCGCCTGTTGGTCTGAGGAGAACACGAGTACTGAAAAGTTGAACGGTGCTGAAGTGGCACTCGGAGATTTTTTCTTTGAGCATATTTTTTCCATCTTAACAACACAACGATGCGCGCGTTGGTGTGTCACAAATGGGGCGACCCCACGATTCCCCGGGCAGAGGGGGGCGTGCTCGGAGTAGAGGACGTGCCCGCTCCAAGTGTGGTATTACCCGACGGCGTGCGAGTCAAGGTCACGTGCGCATCCATAAACTTCGCGGACGTGCTTCTGGTGCGAAATCTTTACCAGGAGAAGCCCGCGTTGCCGTTCACGCCCGGGGGCGAGTTCTGCGGCATCATTGAAGAGCTCGGTTTAAACGTCAAGAAAACAAAAGCATTCCAAATCGGGCAAACCGTCGCGGGTGTGGTTGTTGGCGGCGGTGCTATGGCAGAGCAGTTAGTAGTACCAAACGCGTCGACATCCATCTTTCCAGTGCCAAATAACATTTCGCCAGCAGCGGCGGCGTCGTTCCCAATCGCGTACGGCACCGCGTATTTAGCGCTAGTACACCGAGCACGCATAGGGCCTGGTAGTAAAGTAGTAATCCTGGGCGCGGGCGGCGGCGTGGGGTACGCCGCGGTGCAAATCGCCAAGGCACTGGGGTGCAAAGTAGTCGCGGTGTGCCGAGGTGTCGAGAAAAGAAAAGCATGTCTAGACGCGGGAGCTGATGTGTGCTTGGACAGCGATACGCTGCACAATGTGAAGACTAACCCCCATAACCAACCACACGTGGAAGAGACGTTCACGCATCTTCCTTCCGCTGTCAAAACCGCATTCAAAGGCGAGTTAGCGGATGTGTTGTTCGACCCAATAGGCGGAGCTGGATTCACAAAGGGAATCTCGTCGCTGAAATGGGGAGCGCACGCGTTGGTCATAGGCTTCGCGTCTGGGGTGATTCCTAAATTACCGTTAAACATAGCTTTAGTGAAGAACATTACGGTGCACGGGGTGTATTGGGGGGCGCACGCGGCGAAGGACCCGATTACTATGGCCCGGTGTACTCAGGAAGTCGGATCGTTGTTAGCGCGCGGAATGCTGTCGCCGAAAGTCGATGTCAACGCAGCCGCACCCCTAGAGGATGCCTGGAAAACGTTCCACGCGCTTGAACACAGGAGGGTTGTGGGGAAATCGGTGGTGGTGGTGGGGGGGATGGACGAGGCGTTCGGGGTTGGGGGAGTTAGGAGTAGACTGTGAGGGAATAGACTGTCATGTCAATCAGAAAAAAAACGTTTTTTCGATTCCGCCCCGTCGAGTCAATAACCCATCACTTTCGCTCATATCATTTAACCCAACATTCCTTGAGTGGATGCCAGATTGACGATGGTTGGTTGGCTGACGTCGTCGTTTCATCCATCCGCCGACGCTTTTTCTCCGCAATCGCGACTGATTCATCTCCTCCGCCGCTCCGTAGCTCCGGACATTGCACCTTGCACGACTCGCCTTCGGCAGTCAACGCACTTCCGCACGCATCACAATGTCCGCCATGTCCGCCACCACGAGGTTCGCGGCCGCTACCGCCACCGCAGGCGCGAACAAGCTCGCCGCGCGCAAGGCTGTCGCTTCGGCTAAACCCTTATTTGCCGGAAAGTCCGTCACCACGGCGCGCCGTTCAATCACCGTCCACGCCAAGTCGAGCACCCCCGAGCTCGATATCAACACCAAGATTTTCGAAAAGGAGCTCGTGGACGTGGCGGGTGAGGGTGAGTACATCGTCCGTGGGGGGCGCCACCTGTTCGAGAAGCTCCCCGAGGCGCTGAAGGGCATCAACACGATTGGCGTCATCGGATGGGGCTCCCAAGCCCCCGCGCAGGGGCAGAACTTCAGGGACTCGTTGGCGGAGGCGGGTATGGACACCAAGGTGTGTGTCGGGTTAAGACCGTCATCGGCCTCGAACGACGAAGCCAGAGCCTGCGGGTTCACGGAGGAAGATGGCACGCTCGGTGAGACCTTCGACATCATCGCCAAGTCCGATCTCGTGATGCTTTTGATTTCCGACGCCGCGCAAGCCAAAATGTACCCCCGCATCTTAGCCGCCATGAAGCCCGGCGCCACGCTCGGGTTGTCCCACGGCTTCCTCCTAGGTGTCATGCAGTCCGACGGCGAGACGTTCAGGGAGGACATCAACGTCGTGCTTGTCGCGCCCAAGGGCATGGGCCCCTCCGTGCGCAGACTGTACGAGCAAGGCAAGGAAGTCGGCGGCTCTGGTATCAACGCCTCATTCGCGGTGCACCAGGATGCCACGGGCAACGCCACCGACATCGCCCTGGGCTGGTCCATCGCCGTGGGTTCCCCGTTCACCTTCGCTACCACCCTCGAGATGGAGTACCGTAGCGACATTTTCGGCGAGCGCGGCATCCTCCTAGGCGGCGTGCACGGCATCGTCGAATCCCTGTACCGCCGGTACACCAAGCAAGGCATGTCCGAGGAGGATGCGTTCAAAAACACCGTGGAGTGCATCACAGGTCCTATCACGAAGACTATTTCAACCCAGGGCATCAAAGCTGTGTACGAAATGGTTCCCGACAAAAAGGAGTTCATGAAAGCCTACTCCGCGTCCTACATGCCGTGCAAGGACATCCTGTACGAGTGCTACGAAGAGGTTCAGTCGACGAACGAAATCAAGAGCGTGGTGATGGCGTGCGAGAGGTTCGACACGTTCCCCATGGGCAAGGTTGGTACGTCCGCGATGTGGAAGGTTGGCGAGAAGGTCCGCGAAGAGCGCGTAGAAGAAGACATCCCTGTCAACTCGTTCACCGCCGGGGTGTACTGCGCGTGCATGATGGCGCAGATCGACACCTTGAGGGAGAAGGGGCACTCGTTCTCTGAAGTGTGCAACGAATCCGTTATCGAAGCTGTGGATTCACTGAACCCTTACATGCACGCCAGAGGCGTGGCGTTCATGGTGGACAACTGCTCGTACACCGCGCGCCTCGGCTCACGCAAGTGGGCGCCCCGCTTCGACTACAACCTTGAGCAGCAAGCCTACGTCGCGGTTGACATGGAGACCCCCGCGGACCCGGAGCTTGAACAGAAGTTCCTCAACAACCCCGCGCACATCGCCGTGGCGAACTGCTGCGCGCTGCGACCGTCCGTCGATATTAGCGTCAAGTTCGGCGTTGGGTCGGCCAGAGACGTGACGGACGACAAGTTCAAAATGGGCGACAAGGCGACTGCTTAAGGTTTGGGTTTAGACGAGAACGAGAGACACGGACAGAGACACTATTTTTTACAGTTGGAGAGACGGCGTTTGAGAGGAGGCGCAAAGCGAAGCACGCGAAGACGACTAGAAAGTTTATTAATCTACGTCGAGCTTAAAATTAACTATATCTTTTTATATTCGAACTCCCATACTTTTTATATTCGAACTACCACCGGCTCATCGTTTCCCGGAGGTTCGTCCTACGCCAGCGCGTCTGGCTCCTTTGGTGTTCGCCCCCATCGCGCCCGGTTTGTGCCCCTGTGACTTGGCGAAGGAAATTCTTAACGACGACGACTCCGGGTCGTCGCGGTCGATCAAATATCCCTGTAAAGTGTCCTTCGCCGTCAGCGCGAACTCAGGGTTGTCGAACTCGGCGAAGCACAGCGGTCCTCTTACACTCTCTTTCGAGACTAGTCTAGTACTCTTGAAACCCTCGAATGGGCGGAACACGTGCGCCATCTCCCGGACCGTTGCATCCGCGGGGACGCCCTCGACGTAAATCGTGGCGCTCGCGTCGTGGGGGAGGGGCTTGCGGATGAGTCCTCGGGGAGGGCCGCCCATCGCGCCCATCGCCATCGGCGGGCCAGAGGCCATTGGGGGAGGCGCGCCGTACACGGGCTGCGGTGCATGCGCTGGCCCTGGAGGCGCGCCGTATTGCGGTGCCCTGGGTGGCGGTCCCGGACCAGGCAGAGGGCCCCGGGTCGGGCCGGGTAAGGGCATCATCATCGGCGGTCTGCTTTGAACATTCTGCGGCGGCATTTGGTTTTGCGGGTGCGGATTAGTCATCGGGGCTCCCATGTTTCCCTGCCTGTGCTGCTGGTGCCGGGGCATCATTCCGCTGGGTAACGGCGGTGGGTCGTTGCCACCCGGGGGTTGCCACCGAGGCGGTTGTTGCTGTTGCTGTGGAACACCGTTCGCGTATTGCGGTTGCGCATGTTGTTGAGGCACGTTCGGTTGGTTTTGATACTGCGATTGCTGGTATGACGGCTGTTGAGGCGTAGGCATCTGTTGCTGCTGCTGTTGCTGCTGAGGCGGGTTGTAGCCGCTACCCGAACTCTCCGGGTCGTACGGCACGTGTTCCACGTACGGGTCCGCTCGTTCGTACTCCACCCGAGGCCGCTTCGACCCACTCGACCGGTTCGGATCGGACACCCCAGCAACATCGCCGTCCGGAAATCCCCCAACCGTCTCCAACGCCAATCCCACCCCCCCACTTCCATCCACCTGGAACCCGGCGTAGAAGTTACGCGCGGTCATTGCTGAGGACTCGTCTGGGAACTCCAGGTAACCCACCGAGCGGCCGGACTGCCGGTCGGTCGTGAGCCGGGAAGAAACACACCCGCTCTGCGAGAACAACAACGTGAAATCATCTTGGCTCGAACCTGGGGGGAGGTTTGTCACGAACAACCACGACGATCCTCCGCGAGACATCTCGAGGTCACGCAGTCCAAGGCAATAACTCCACTGACCTCACCGCACACGTAGGGCCTCTCACCACTAACCTCAGCGCAGAACGAAGCGCCGACGCGAGTGGGGGTGTAGATCGCCAGAACCGATAAGTACTGAATGAAGGCGGCGTTTATTTTGTTGACTACAGAAATTTCTCAAAATACTAATCCTAAGCCTTCTACCCCCGGTACCCCCGCCCCAAGTCCACGTCAAAGTTACTATAAACAACCGTGTTTTTCCCCTCGAAGGGTAGGGTGTCTACTTTAATCTCGCCACGTGGCGCTTTCCTCTGTAAGTATTCAATGAACTCAATCGACGTGCGCACTTGCGTTCCGTCGTTATTTACTCTCTTTGGAAATAAAGTCGGACACACGCAGCACGGCACCACCGCGAATCGAACCCGGTACCGCAACGCGAAATCCACGATCCACTCCGTGGCCTGGTCGCTGTGCATGCCTAGTAAGAGTATGCAGTCCCGCAAATAATGACGTACGTCAGCCGCATCAGGTGGTAAGGTGCCGCACTGCGGATCTAAGCAATCGCATTTTGATTCGGCGAGGAAAGACGAGGTTTGTGTTTTTGGAGTCGCGTCCTCTTTTGGTGATGCAATCATATCTTCCGAAGCGTCCAGATATGAATTCTTCACCGAAGTAGCTTGCGCATCGGCACCAACCTTTGCGGTGCCCGAAGTACTCTGAGCACTTCTTTCTCTTAACCTTAAACTCGACTGGAACACGTTCGTGATCGTCGCGGAGTCGTTGTCGTGGTCGCCATTTTTTCCTTGCGATTTTATATTTTTCTTTTCGCCGCCCCGTTTCGGAAACGAAGAAACACTCTTCGCCATCGCCCAAGCTTCGTACACCGCTATTTCGTGTTTCTGTTTCAAATCAGGTGTCAAAAGCTCCTCACTTGTCGTCACTACGTCGCTGGGTGTTATATAGGGTGTTACATCGTCTTTGTACTCGCTTGTAACAACCCAAAGGTTCGGGTACCAAAGCACTCGAAGGTGCGTCGGCGTTTTTGCAGCAAAGATTTGACCTTCAGTTTTTTCAGTTTTTGCTTTTTCGTCGTCTGCGCTTGGCGAACTTACTGCTTCATCAGTGGTATCAATAGCACTTCTTTCACCACCAACAGCAGTGTTGTACTTCGCAAACACTTGGCTCTTGTCGTACCAGCCCGCGTTCATTTTCTTTTTGAATTTTTGGATGCGGAGGGGCGCGGTGTCGACGACGACGCACCGCGCGCCGTTCAGGTTTTCCAGCTCAAACGCGAGTTCACCTTTCCCTCCTCCTACGTCTAATATGTACCCTTCCCGTAACACTTCAGCCCCGAAGGTATCCACTAGAAACCGCCGCAAATGCCCGCACCGCCCTTTCTTCTTCACGCGTCGGTTATTTCGAACCGGGGTTTGGGGTGTATCGGTACCTTCGACGTGTGTTCCATTCGCAGATCCATTCCCGCCGCAGTTTTTTTCTCCAAGGGCATCAGGGGGGTGTGCGAACCGGCATTTATCGCCGTACAAACACCCGCCTCTGCGCCAGTGGCGGCACGCCGGGATTTCTTTCTCGGTAACACCCGAGTCGGCCACATCCGCCGACATGTATCGCGCGCCACCGCGCAGCGACGAGTGTCGAAAACGTCTGATGAGATTTAACAATCTTTCTTAGACGACGGAAAACAACAAAGGCCGAAACACGAAGGGGCTTCTCGACACAACCCGAGACGGCAGTGGGGGATGACGTGAAAGCCGAACTCTGGCGATTCTACGAAAGCGTGCGATGGGAGAACCGAAACACTGTCATAACAGGAAGGTGAAGGTGCGGTGCGTGGAGTGCAACGGTTGTGCTCATGGCAAGCTGAAACGCCAGTGCGCGGCGTGCACGCCCTGCCCTCACGGCAAGCGGAAAGACAGCTGCGCGGACTGCAACCCCTGCCCTCACGGCAAGCTGAAACGATACTGCGCGGAGTGTAAGGCTCCTAGCGCGGCGCAGGTGTAGATTGTGAAGTATGCTTTTCATTCGACTATTTATTGGCTACACTAGTATCTACTGAGAACTGAAATCACCTACATCCTGTCCCGCGGCGACTCGTCTCGTCTCCGCCCCAACACCGGCGACGACCGACCAGAGTTTGACCGCGACCGCACAACCACGCGGTCAATTAGATTATTCGCAGTATTCCGGCCCTCGCGAGTGTTGCGAGTATCGTGATGAAGCGCTGAAGTATTACCGTGACCACTCGCGTCCAACTTGGGCCCCGTGGGAAATCCTAAATTCCCACTACTCATCCCGACCCATCCCCCGGTCGACCCGTTGATCTCATCGTCGTTCGCTTTCAACTCACGGAAAACAGTACTAAAGTCAACCGGGCCTCCAGTCAAACGAAGATCAACCGCCACGCCATCTTCGCCGAAATCGTCCGCCTCGACAGGGGGTAAATTTCGCGACGCCTTGAACACGTGCTTAGCGACGACTATAGGGAGCCCACAAGTCACAAGCTCTAGAACGCTGAACTCCTTGACCACCTTCACCGTGACTCCATGAGCAATCAAAGTCTCAGCGTATCCACACGCGTTCCCCCCTAGCGGCTTCAAAAACCCTCGCAACTCGAGGACTATTTCCCGCAACGCGTTGACTCGCTTTCGCTTGAAGACAAGTTCGTCGATAGTTTCTTTAAACCTTCGTTTGTTCCAAATCGAGCGGAACAACCTCATTACTTGAACTTCGGATTTTTCGGTAGCGCCTTTTAACTCTCGTAAACGCATGTAGTGGTACCGTATGCTCGGAACATTTGACAAAGTATTCGATCCAAACTTGCTGACTAACACGTGCATGCCTTCGCCGTACGTTTTTTGTCCGACGGCCTTGGTCATAATTTCTTTTATTTGCTTCATCACATACCGCACTTGCCATCGGAACGTTTTTCGTTTCACTTCTTGGACGACGAATGCGTACCTTGGTCGGGATAATAGCTCGTGGATTGCTGATCCGTCGTAGGACATCAGCACAGTATTAATCAAAGCAGTGGCTCTGTATCCTCGGCCGTTTGAAAAAGGTCGGTACTCACCAATGTTTGAATGATAAACAGTGCCGTCTTGGAATGTTAATGTATCTTTTGGTTGTCTTATATGCGCCAGATCGCCGAGATGTTGACTGGTAGTTTCAAAACCTGACCGAGTTTGACCGGTCCCTCGGTTCAAAGGTGAATGGTTCACCAACCCTTCACCCTCCCCATCAAAGTACACAAAGACATCCTCCCCAAACGGGTCGCCTTTCCTTAAAATTTTGTTCTGACACCCGACTAACCCTTTTTGAATCACGAACAGCTTATCGATCGGTGAGTCTTCCTTGAAGATACACTCTAGAGGGGCAGTGACGACTAAACCAACGCTTAAACTTAACTGAAGCTTAAACTCGTCATCGACCTCCCATTTGACGCCAAATCTATCAATTCCATGGAAGAAGTGTACCCTTGCTAACCAGTCACCGTGCAACTCTTGAACCACTTCACCTTGCATTTCCAGGCTCGTGTTATTTTGGATCGAGCCCCACGCATCGCCGCCTACGTTGTGCTTAAAAATGTAATACGCTCTTAACCTTTCACATAACTTTGGATTTTTAGCCGTTAACCTCTTTTCCGTTAAAAAACGGTTAAGTAAATCCATATCCCGGTAGAAACTTTCGTTTTTAGCGTTCAAACTACTAATAGCGCTCACCATCCCGCCAACTAGGTACGCGTTAACAAAGCCAGAGATTAGTTTCGCTGAAATAAAAAAAATTCGCTCCTCCCACCTTACAGGAAAGATATCTCCATAAGGCGTGCCCATTAGTTCACCGAAGCTAAAGTACATTCCTAGTGAGTACTTCTGCCACATATCGTCATCCACGTACCGTCCGTCGTCCATATACGTGTATAGAAACGTACACCGGTCGGTGGCTATTTCCGTGTCAGTACAATCCGGCTCCAATAGTTGGTGGGTTAAAAATAACACGCAACCCAACCAGTGCGCGGTTAGAACTGTCACGACTAAGTACTTCTGAAGATTCAGGTAGGCGTAGTTTATGGTTACCCGGCTTTGCCACCGCTCGAAAATTCGGGAACTCCTTAACACTCTTAACAACTTAAGTAACCTTAGTAACCTCAAAAACCGCACGGCTTTAAGTTTTTGCTGGTCGTCGCTTGGGTTTTTGAATCCGGTTAAAATGACCAAGGTTAACTCGAACGGGAATATCGAGACTAAGTCTATTAGGAGCCACCTTTGGAGGTAGGCCTTAAATATGCCAGGTCTATTATATATCACCCTTCCTTTATCGTCAACCGTCGACGTGTTCATTTGTATGACGATATCTATAAAGAAAACAAGGTCGACGAACCTATTAACAAAAAATAAAATTAACCCCCTTAAACTTTCCACGTTGGTTTGCATAAAGCCTAGTTCGAACGGCGTGACTACCGCGGTGAACAACAACATAACCGCGGTTACCATGTCCCAGGATTTTAAAAAGTTACAATCAGCATCCATAACACCTCCTGCTGAAAGACAGCTCGAAAAATTCTTATCGGTACCAGGCCTGTGTGCGTATTTAGTCTCGTCGCCCCATTCCTCGCCGACAGTTAGCGACTTGAGCTGCACTCCTTTTTCGTGAAAACTTTTTCGCTTTTTTAGCGAGTCTTCGGTTGACCAGAGTTTTTGATTATGGATGTGTTGGAGGTTATCCGTGGACTCGGATGCGAACACACCGGGGGCTATAGGTTCGGTTTTATTGCGTAACTCACCTTTGCTCTCAGCGCGTCGCAGCGATTTAGCGTCGGCGTGTAGGTTGCCTATTCGGTTTTTAATCGATAACTGCGAGTGAAGTTTTTTTGAAGCTCGATTTCCATTAGTTCGTCCATCATCGCCGCTCTCATCCCCTCCGCTGCTGTACCCGTAGTCCTTGGCCCGGACGTTTTCCTTATCCCGACCACGACGTTTAGTTCGCAAAGGGGTTGGTCTTTCAACGAGCACGTCGAAGGGCTCGTCGTCGTTGGTGTCGTTGCGTGAATACCGTCGTTCGCATCCAGACATTCTCACGTCTTCCTCAACGTCTCGTGTCGGCGCCCAGCGAGATGAAGCAGGCGGTCTGCCAACGGGGGCGTCCCTGTTGCGACGGTCTCTTAAGCCAACCCCGTCGCGTTCGTCCCACACCTCGTTCGTCACGTCCGTCATTCGAGACGACCGCATCGTGGGGAACCAGACGTTAGGCGGGGCGTGGGCGTGGGCGTGCGCCTGGGTGTGCCGGCCCCGCGCTGACATTTGACCGTTTTACGTCGTCCAAGGATTTCGAGTTTTCTGACTTTCTTTTTTGGCACCTCGGCACCAACCGAGCCCTCACTTCGTGCCCCCCTGCATGTGGGGTGTCATCGCGCGCATCGCCGCGGCCGCGGTGGTGGTCGCCGCGGTGCAGCACCACGTGACGCAGATATACGACGCGTGGCGGGAGGAGCAGGCGGAGTCAGACGGGCCGACGAAGTTTTTCCCGAAGAATGACGTTGAGGGCGGATCTGGTGTCGGGTTGGGCGATGGGGCTGATGGGGAGTGGAATGATAAGAGTGGGGAAAAGGGGGGAGCTCGAGGAGTGAACGGGGAGTCTTCGGGGAGTTCCGGCAAAGGACGCGGCTTCTGCACGGTTTCCGTACCGGTCGCGTCCACGACTGCGAGGGGTGAAAACACAGATGGCTGGTCGTCTACGTTTGCGGCGCGCACATTGCGCAACCGAGTCGGCGTGGTCGATCCTCAATTCGTACACGCAGCGCTTCGCACTGCTAGACGCGTGGCTCGGTAGACGAAACTGCCAAACATGGGACCAGCGGGGTGAAGAAATAGTCTAGGTAGTGCACTAGAGACGGTTAAACGATGACACGTAAGACGATGCATTGCTGAAAGAAATATACGAGTCACGTTTGCTTCGCAACCGACCCGCTTCTAAACCCTCTGGTTTCCACCACCGCAAGCCCACACTTTCCCAACTCCACACGAAGCGTCTCCCGGATCACACCGTCACTCTCCATCACAGATAAATGGAAAGGGTCCAACTCAATCACAGCAGGTTGTTTGGCTTTGAAGGAGTCGTTGATTGAAGCGGAATGAGAATCATAAAAAGCCGAAACGTTCTCCTTCATCACCCGCACGCGCATGTTTTCATTCGGTTTAATTTTCAACAGGTGCCGCACTTTTTCTTCCGCCATCTCCACGCTTCGTAATGTGTCTACGGTAGCCTCCACTCCAATCGCGAGTCTTGACCTCAAACATGGCGCAGCGGCGAGATCCCAATTTGGTAAGCTTACTAATTTCGCCAATTCCCGAACGCGGCTCTTCGGCGTGGAGATCAACGGCGATACCACGCCATGATTCGCGGCGCTCACTAAACCCAAACGCGTCGTGTCGCTCGTATCCTCTAAGTTCGTGCCGTTGTACATTTGAATAATGGGAGGGGTCTGATGCGCACCGGTTGTTGCTTCTTGCGATTGTCCGCTATGAGCATTTAGTCTCGCACCGTTCTGACCCTCCGCATCGCTCGCGAGCGCAGAAAGAGTTTCGTACAACGTGTTTTTACAGTAGAAACACGAGTCGCCTTCGTTCTTCACGTATTCCGGAACTTGTCCTTCCGTCGTTTGAACTTCTCGCAGGGGTATACCTATTTGTTTGGCGACTTCTCGGGCTTGTTCCAGCAAGGACGTGGGAAGCGCGGGACTAACGCCGATCGCGGCGTATACGTTGTTCAATCCAGATCTCACGCAATCAAAATCTCCGAATGCTTTGAACACCAGGTACGCGCACAAGGACGAATCCACGCCTCCGCTGAAGGCGACGACGTGCGTCGTTGCGTTTTTACCTGCATTTCGGGTCTCTTCGATTAAAGAATCCAGCTCTGCGGTGAGTAAAGCGGTGTCATACTCATTGGAAGAATGGGCGGGTAGATGCGAATTTCCTCGACTGCCAACATGCCTACCCGGGGGTTCTCGCCGCGCACGCCACTTGGGTGACGTCCGCGGTGATGGCGTGTGCGTGTGTACGCACGTCGCTGCCGACGTCGACGCACGCATCACCACTGCACGCGTGGCTATGACACAGAACCCGACGATGCGCCGTAGTGAATGACCGAGAGTCGACGCGGGCGGTAACATTTAATCACCGAGTGCCGACTTTAGGGTAACTAGATTAATAATATTATCTCGCGCCGCACACGCGTTCGCGCACTGCGTCGTGCGCACGAATCGTGTTGCTGGCTTGTCATTAGAGTGTTGCGTGAGTACCACGATGAACCCCACGATGGAGCGCCTTCAACGCCAGCTGATGGAGTTCGAAGTAATGGAGGCGATGTATCCCGTGGATGGTTCCGATGAATGTTCATCTCGATTCATCGTGGAGTCGTTGGATGACCTCGACGCGGTACGCGCGGTGGTGGATACGTGGGATGAATCGGGAACGGTCCCAGATGAGTCTTGCCTATTGAAATTACCCTTGCTACAAGCATCCCTCACTCTGAAGATCCCCGACGAGGGGGATGACCGAGGGATGATTACAATCAAATTCACTTTACCTCAATCGTACCCGAGCGAAGTGCCTGTGATAGACTCGGTGTCCGCCAGTAACTTGAACAGAACCGCAACTTTAGAAATTCTCGAGAAATTAGAGAAGTTCGTGAAACCATTAACGAGAGATTTAGGGGATGACGGATACGAGTGCTTGATGGAGGTTGCCAGGGAGTGTGAAGAGCTGGCGACAACATACGCGAAGGAGCAGGAAGAAAAATACGAAGCAAACCAAAAAACCTCCGACTCCGAAGACGAAACAACCTCCGTCGCCGTGCTCCGCATCGACCACATGAACGACAGCAAGAGTTATGTGAAAACGTTATCGAAGTGGTGTGCGAATTTAGGTTTATCAGCTAGGCTCTTCTGGAGTCTACCTGGAGCTACTGCTAATAAGAAGTGGACCAGCGAAGACGCCGACGACGTCGATGACGACGACGAGACGTCAAAAAAATCAAAACAAAATATCGGAAACCATCCCCCGCCCGGCGGCCGCGTAGAGAACGTGTTCGTGATTCTCCAAGGCGACGACGAATGTGTTCAGAAATTTCTCGTAAAATTGAAAACGGGATTAATCGATGTCGACGCAAAAGGCACAAAGTGCAAGGAGCGCCAATCCCTGGTGTTAACTAAGCGGTCGATCAGCGCTGTTATAGATGGGGAAGATTTTGTTGAAAAGTTTTCTGGGTTTATCAGTCGACAGTTTTCGGGGAGTAATTCCGCGCTCGAGTCAATCTTAAAAGGACACAACCTACTACACGTAGGCACAGGAGAAAATAGGTGGAAAGCGGCAGGGAGTTGATGTGTATGTATCATAGTAACGAATAGTATTAGTGTTAGTGTGACGTATTAAAACGTAATAGAATGAACTGCATCGAAAAGCCAAAACTTAACCCAACATTTGTTTTATTTTGTCGACTGTGTATAACATACCGGCGTTCGCAGGAGAGGCTCTTAAAAGACACGGCACCAACCCCGCGTACAGTCGCTTCACTCCCCCTTGTTTTATGAGTTGCGACCCAGCGTCTAAAAACCCTTTATACTGTCTCTTTTTAGGGTCGATGTTGTCCGTCATCAGGGCACTTTTAATAACGTCGATCGGGTAGAATAAACTCCAATAGCAGAAACCGCCGAGACCGCCCGCGGCCATGATCTGCACGTCAGTCGCGACCCCGTTCGCATTCCCTTTCGCGAAGTGGTTCTTCGCGTTCTCGAACACGCCGAAGTAAATGGCGCCGGCGGGTAAATTGCGGGTTAACGTCGCGCCGAAGCCTTGAAAGGGGCCTCTAATGCCTGAGTGCTTAAAACTCGCCTTGACGCACTCGCTGACTGACTTAAACTCGGGCACGTAGTTCGCGGTCTGCTTCGCCTTAATGATTTGCGACTGCCACTGGCTTTTGTATAAATCGATCGGTGATTCGAAAAACGAACCCGCCATCCAGGCTAGCATACCGGCTTTGCAGTAGGAGAGGGGGTCATCAGGTGACACGCCAACTATTTCCTTCGCCCGTGCGTACCCGAAAAACAAAGTGGCTCTGAAGAACATCTGTCCCGCCAGTGGCGATGTGACCCCTTTGTACAACCCCCCAAACCCTTCCGCCTTGACTACTTTCGTCGCCGCATCAAGCGGCCCTTTATAAATGGGGTTCTCCGCGGGTTGCGTTTGTAGTAGGACTTTCACGGTGTCGAACGGGTGGCCGAGCAACGTGACTGTCACGCCCCCCATCGTCCCCGCGAACACATCCTTCGCTGATTTTACCATCACCGCGTTGAAGTCGGATGGGGGTTCATTGGCACTCGCGGCAAACCCGAACCCGCCGCCCGCGTTGAACCGCGCCCTTGGCTGGTACGCCACGCTCGGGCAGCTCATTGCGCGTGTCGTGAAGTGTAGCGGGGAATATGCACGGCCGTCCGCTTTATCATCGATTCGTTCGTTACGTCAGGTTTCGCGTGACTAGATAACACGTGGACGGAACGTGCCCATCCTGCAGCGCGCAGTCCTTCTTTTGCAACTAATAGAGACTGACCAACCATAGCCACGGCGCAAACGGCACCTTGCCTCTGCACACGAAATCCACTTGGATCGGGTGTGGACAGTTGGCGGTCGGTCGCAAAAATTTCGTAGTGCTCCGTTGTTGGATGGTCCAGTCACCAAGGGAGCTCGAGGGACTCGTCTCCACACACCCCGTCGCACGGAGTTGACTTGATTCGCCACACTCGTCGGGTGTCGACGTTGTGCGAGTCACCGCGGCATGGAGCGCGCGTGCGTCGCCCCAGGATTCGCCACCTGCGGTGCGTTTGGCAACGGAGATGCGGAGCGTCCGTCGGTTCATCGTGTTGGGCGATCGAGCCAAGGGTCTAGCGGTGTTCGGGTACGGGCGACCGGCACGTGGTGGTGTAGGACACTGCAGCTCCAAACTCGACGGTTAAGCAGTCAACGCCAAGTTCAACAAAACTCTGCAGACCCAGACGCGTCTGTTGATTTCCACGATCCCCCTACTCCCAACGACTGGACGGTACCTGGGAGTAGTGGAACAACATCTAATCTGGGCGTCGTTCTCACACACGTGTCTGCTGATTTCGACACCCTATCATCCGCAGTAGGCTTGGCGAAACTCCGGAACCACCAAAAAGGCGAAAACTGTACGTTCGTGGTTTTACCAAGAGGCGCCTCACCAGGCGTGGCGCACTTCGTGCAGTTACACAAAAACAAGTTCCCTATACGCGAAAAAAAAGCATTCCCGAAAGACGATTTAAAGTGGGTCGGGGTGGTGGACGCGCAACGGCGGGACCGGCTGGCGGACTGCGCCACGTGGATAGATATTGCTAAGGAGGTCGTGGTACTTGATCACCACGTGCTTAGTACGAGTGACATCGACGCCACGGAGTTGATCGTTGAGTCCGTCGGCGCCACGGCTACCGTCGTCGCGGAAATGCTTCAAAAAGAAAACGTGCCAATCACTGAAGAGGACGCCACGTTGTTGGGATTGGGAATTCACGCGGATACCGGTTCTTTAACCTTCGAAGCGACAACCCCTAGAGACGCCAAAGCGTTGGCGTACTGCCTGGAAAAAGGCGCCTCGCAGAAAGTTCTTGCCGAGTACTGTAATCCAAGTTTAACCGCGGAGCAGCGGGACGTCATCGCGAAGGGAATGCGAGACGTCGTTTCTATAAACATACAAGGGTTGACTATTTCCAGGGTGCACGTGGAGTGCCAGGAGTACACCCCCGGGATGGCACAGTGTGCGAAGGATGTTCTCGACCTCACCGACAGTGACGTCCTTCTCATGGCCGTCTCGTACGTGCACGGCAAGAAGAACCCGTACCGGCACGTTTCCATTATCGGCAGAGCTAAACCGGTAAAGAGCGTTGATTTATCAACCGTTTTGAAAAACTCGTTGAAGGGGGGAGGACACCCGAAAGCTGCCTCAGCCGCCTTTCGAATGGACCAGGAGCTGCCGGGTAGCAATACGAGTGGCGATCAAATTGAAACCGCGCGACAGGAAGGTTCGGTGGAGGGCATATTGGATGCCTTGGTAAGGCAAATAGTCACAACACAAATTCCGCCGCAAAAAACCGCTAGAGATGTGATGCGAAAAGCTTCGCGAGTCATTAGTTGTCCGCCTGACATGACCATGGGCGCGTTGGGGGAGCTTCTTGACAAGAACGACCACAGGAGCTGTCCCGTGATTAGCAAGGAAGGGGGAAAGGATGGTACGGATGTGGAGGATGCGGGGGGGATATTGCTTGGGGTCGTATCAATCACTGAGGTTGACGTCGCCGCGATCAAAGGCCAACTCGACCGGCCAGTCTCAGGCTACATGAAACTGCGAGTCGCCGTTACCCTCGACACCCCCGTCTCTGAGTGCGAGAAGATCCTAGTAGAACAGGGCGAAGGTTGCATCCCGGTTGTGGAGAACTTTTCGGATCCCAAGAAGGAGTGGAGGATGGCTGGGCTCGTCACGCGAGCCACGATTCTGAAGACGCACGAGTATTACCGGAGTCGACGGTTGTCAAGTAGCGGGTCTGGCTCCAGTCAATCGAAACGTGGCTCTACCTCAATAGCGGAAAAGTTCCCCCCCGGATTAGCGGCTGGAGAAAAGCCCAAAGCACCACGTGTCACATTCGATGAGCACCTTTTCTTTTCGCAGGATGAGCTTGACAAGGTTGACGTTGGTAAGGGGAGTGGCACGGGAGAGGAGAAGGTGTGAAATATTAAATTCGCGTCTTGGAAATTAAAATTGTTTCTTCAACCTTTGTTTCAAGTACCCCCCTTGACTCCCTCCGTTGATTTTCCACACCATGTTGGCGATCCCCACAAGCACCGCAACCCCTATGAACGCGACAACCATGGCTTTAACAGTCTCCCATACAACATTGTCATCGTCGGAACAATCACTCTGTGATGAATCTACTTTAATATTTTCCTTCGCTTCAAAAAAGAATCTCGCGCATTCGGCAATATCGACGTTGGCGCTCTTCGCGAACCAACTCGCTCGTTGGAAGTCGCCCATTCCAGAGACCGAGAGGGATTTTTGAAGCTTATATCTGGCACTGTTCCACCTTCCGTTGAACTCTAGGCGATTTACGTAGTCATTTCCAAACACATCTCCATTTTTTATGACTGACAAACCCTTTACGATCCTCCGCGCGACTCGCACGTTCCACGCCAGCGACTGAAACAGTTCATTCCTCCTCAACGCGTCACTGACGTGAAATGGAAGTTTTTGTCCGACACTTCGTCCGAGCGCCACCTCCCCGAACGGATCGTTACCAGTAGTGAACAAGCGATCCACAGCAATCCGGTTTTTTGCCTCAGACCAGTACAAATGCGTGGGAATAATTGCCCACCCGGTTTGGAGAATAGCAGCGAACAAAGCTTTCGAAATATCGTTCGGGTTTCTTTTTCTTTTTTCGCTCATACCGTGGCGCGTACGCCCGCACCTCGTTCCAGTTGTCGGCCAATGGTCGAAATGCACGTCACTGGTGCGTATCCCAACCACCATCTCAGGCAAAGACACGACACTATCAACGTTGTCCAATAACTTGAACGAATTACCTTTACTACTCAAGTCGAAGAGAATCACCGGTATCGATTTTTTATTATTTTCATCGCCAGGAAAAACGTCAAACCCGATTTCGTTTTTAGTATCTTTCCTTTTCGAATGCAACACCTTTCGAAGCTCTAAAGAGTCTACACATTTTTTTTGATTCGTGATGCTGGTACGGGCGTCATCGGCCGTTACGTCTTTCGTGGCCTTGAGCAACGACTCAGCGCAAGTGACACAGTTATCGAACGAAACGTCGGTGACGACAAAGGATACTTTTTTTTTTCCGTCGCGTCCGTTTCCGTCGCTGAGCGCGGCGTTGATAGTTTTTTCCATCTCCGGTATTTGTAACGCCTTTCGTAACGCATTTTCGTCGTCGATTGATCTATCACTAATGCGAAGTATGTTGACCGTGATTGTATCGGCGAATAGACCCTTGGGTGGGTCAAAAGCTTCCGATAAAATGGTATCAAAGTCTTTGGCAAAATCAAAATCGCCTCCGTGATCCATACCCGGCGCGAACAACGTGACGCAAGCTCTTTTTATAATTGCGACGATTCCCGGTATCACCAAGTGCGGGTACTTCGCGTGCTGTTTCGATATAACCGGCAACACTCCTGGCGTAACACCCCCGTCGAGAATAAAGTCACCCCTATGCGTATTTAGTTTGGAGGATGCTCCGTACTCAACTGATCGTGCGCTTGTCAAATCGATCCACATAAACCGATCCGCGTCGACCCAGGACGCGCCGGGACAACTTCCGACTGATTTGCCATACGTATACGCGTACTCCACTTCGTCATCACCACCAACTTCCGGGTTCAACACGTACATGACGTACGACGCACTGGACCGGTGTCTGTCCTCGGCGATAAAGTTATTCACGGTTGAAGCGTCGACGGTGAATGTCTTTTGTGAGCTATCATCATCATCATCCCTTTCCTTTCGACTCTCACCGATGACCCTTTCGATCGCGGTGTTCAACGACTTACTCGCCCGTGTGACGTGGAAGTGAAATTTCGTGGTGATGCCGAGAGAAGAAACCAAAGTGTTTTGGTCGTCGCTATTATTATTTGCCGAATATTCATCTAATTGTTTTCCGAATGACAACGCGTCACCCCGTAACACTCGTTGTTCAATCGCCGCGTCTAGAGATTCAAGGTACGGCGCGAACTCGCGTTCCCCGATTCGAATGCCGTGCGCACCTTCCGCGTCGAACCCCACTAGCTTAATTTCGATCGTCATTTGTTGCGTTAACGTGTTGGAGATGGAGACGTTTATTTTAGTTGCCAGCGAACCATCTGAAGAATGTCTTCGCCAGAAATCCTTCTCTTGCTCGGTGAGCTCGGCATAGGAATCTACCGTAGCATCTGGGTCATGGTCGAACGCCCTGTCGTACGCAACGAACGCGACGTTTCCCTTTGCGTTTTTTGACGGATTGAAACGAGTCGAAGTCAAACTCCTAGGTTCACCAGTATACCCATCTACGGTTTGAACGAACACCAAAAGAAGAGACACGAACGCCAACCGAAATGATGAAACGGTACTTCGTGGTGGTACGAGTACACCCACGTGGTGTTTCACCCTTGGTGTCAGCGATTTCTCTTCAAAGCCCATCGACCACACAGAGCTCATCCCCATCGCGAACGAAACCGCCACACCAGCAGTGGGCCACCCCGGCGCGCACCTGACTCTGATCGGTGAGATTTGGAGGGACGAGTTTTGACGTTTCGGGACCTGAGAAGCAAATAAAGCATTTCAGATTATCAGATGCATTACTACGTGCTATTTCTGATCGATCCTATTCACCTCCCTGTTCTTCATCAAAGTCAGAGTCAGATGAGTCACTACCTTCTGAGTCATCGACCACGAAATCCTCGTCCTCGGCATCTTCAACGACCTCCTCCTCCGCCCCTGACCGTTCCTCAAAATATTTCCGACCCGTGATTCGCGAGGCGTTCGCTTTCGCTTGCGCCGCGTCGGATGCCGCAATGCCCGTCTCTTGTTCAAACCTCGTGACCCATTCATTAAACGCATCAACCGTAACCGCCGTACCAACCGCGCGCATCGCACGCAACCGCTCCTCGGCTTCCTCTTCTAATCGTCTTTGAATCATTTCCGGGGTTTCTTCTATTATATCCACGACGCCGGCTCGCGTTCGCATCCATTCTCTCGCTTCGTTGACGAGGTCGAAAATCATGCTCATGCCTAACGAGTTTGAAGCATGTTCCTTCAACACCTGTTCAACCTCTTTCAGCTCGCTATCGAACAGCCCTTCTACGCTTAAGCACCGTATCAACGGAGGCTCCTCGGGGTACGTCACGGTGTGCGAAAACACCAAACCCAAACGTGCCTGCTGCTTCGCATCATCCGGATCTTCCTCCTCTCCATCGCCCAGCGCGCTTATAGTGATTTGGTAACAAGGCGCGTGCGTCGCACCATCAATCGCCTCGCTCCCGTCAATCACAACCATGTCGTCCATCAAAATCGACTCAAGCGCCTCGACCTCCATAGCCTGCTCCTCCAGGAGGTCGGCCATCGTGGGTGCGCCGGGAAGCCTGCCCCAAGGCGAGCGCAACTGGGTTTGAGGGAACGAAATAAATTCTCGTTGAATAATGGAAACCGAAAACTTGAATAATGACGTTGACGAGCGCTACGGGAAAGATTCGTGACTATTGATTATGCTATCTTTTATAGTGATAAATTTGGATATATTGACGTGATCGAAAGGAGCACTTCAGACTACAACTCAGCAATAATCCATATCAACTCCTAATACTACTTGTATTGAAACGCTTCGTCCAGCGCGGTACGTATATTCTTATACCGCAACCTCGCGGCGGCGATGCATTTCGCGATTTCGCCCTCGCTGGCTTCGACGATGCCGCCTAGTTTATACACCCCAACTATTTTTTCGTGCTCGTCGGTGCAAACCGTGACGGACGTTTCCACGAGGTCTTCCTCTTCGTGTGTGGGGTCCACTAGTAAAACTTGCTTGTACATCGCGCAGGTCACCGATAACGGAGTCCTTTGCGAAACGAGATTTTGGTTTTTTGATTTTTTGGCTTTCCGTTCGTCGGCGTCGTCATCTCCAGTTTTGCCTATTACTATGACCTCTCCTTTTTCGTCTATTGATACGGTGGGGAGTGTCGTGTCTCTTAACGCGCCGTTCGCCGCTATTAACGCACAATCCAAAATGCACCCGTCGTGATCCAACACGTACACGTCTATCCAGATTTTCCAGCAACGTTTATTATCTTCGATTGAGAGTTGTTTTAGATCAATCACATTGCCGTCTCTCAGCACATCGTTAACTCTACCCGTGACATACGCAGCTTCTTCGTTTTGACGGCCAGGTCGCGTGTCGGATGAGCACATGGGAGGCAACTCAACGGTGACTTCCATCACGCCCTCGTTCGGAGTGCTCAACTCAGTCTCAACAACCTCCAACTTGACCGCACACAAACACGTGGTTCGTCCTATTTTCACGAGGCACGAACCATCTGCTGTGCTCACAACCCCTCTGGCGACGGACACCGGCCTCGCCCTTCCAAGCGGCCTACCGTCAGGCCGCGTTTCCTCGACGATGAACTTCTCGAAGTACTCGTGGGGGTACAAACGCTTGTACGCAGCAGCCTCCATGATGGGGCAGGGGCGGTGGGGCGAGCAATGAAGAATTAGTGAGCGCGCCGCCGACTTTATTTTCGAGGTCGTTGATTTTTCGTTCATCAGTGCCTATCCCTCCGCCAGCTGGCACGCCCCTTCCACTGCGACGCGCGCAGTTTTGGTGTCCCGCGGATCGGGTTGGGGATCGATCGTGGGTGTGTGAGGTGCGCATCGGTTAGAGGTTTGTGGATCGGTGCACGATGGTTGGGCGGCGCGTTTCCGATGTCATCGAACGGTTGGTCACCGCGTGCGCATCTTCGGCGGTGAGAACGACGACTCGTTCGGCACCGCTGTTGGAGTGGAGATTCAGAGGAAGCACCGGGTTATTAAACGCGCGTGCGGTGTCGTCGTGTGTGCAGAATGTTCATGACCATGTCAACACAGCGCGTAGCAACCGCACGCATCAAACACGGTGGCAACGACCCGGTGCAGGAAAACCTCGAACCGACGTTTATCGACATCCATCACAAAACACATCTCGAGGATTCGCTGCGTTCGCGAATGCGCCTGTGTGTAGTGCTGGCGTAAATGACGATGCTGATGAATTAAGTCACACGGTCGATGACGACGAGACACAAAGCGCTGAATCGAAAATCCCTACACAAGCGCGGTCACGTCATGACCCCCATGACGATGAGGATGGTAAAACCCCTCGTTCCCAATTTCATGATTTGATGCAGTCTGCCATCAACGCAAAAAACCACAACAAAGCCCTTGAGTTATTCGACGAGTTAAGTACCCTATACCCTGAAGACCAAGGCGCGAACGCGTACGACATGCTAATGCACCTCGCCGCGATCGCGGGTGACCCTGATGCCGCGATTGACGCGTTCGAAGCGAGCTTAACCTTACACTACAAACCCAGCAGTTACCAGCACGGCCAGATAATTTTAGCCTGCAACCGGGCTGGGGACCCCCAAAGGGGCGTCGAGTGGCTGGACATGGTGCTTGAGGCGAACGGGCTGGAGTGGGCGGAAACGAGCAAATCTGCCGTGAAGCTGTTTGAAAAAACCTTGCTAGGCGCGGCGCACGATGGAGACATCGCGTTGCTCAAATCTCAGTGGTTCAAGCTGAATGAAATGTCCGTCACTCCGGACGAAGGCTCCCTCGAAGCGTTTATGCTCATCGCGAGCATAAAGAGTGACTCAAACGCCATCGAAGACGCGTGGAACTCGGAACAATTCGAGCACCTCGAGCTGAGCAGCCGTAGTTCAAAACTGATGTTGCGCCGCGTGGAAGCGCACGCCAGAGTCGCCACGGAGTTGATACGCAGACGCGGCTCGAGTGCACCACTTCAAAGCGCCCTCGGACTCTATTTGTACCAAATGCGAGACGCCGCCGCTGCTTCCCGACGAGCCGCGTCCATCGCACTGGACGACTTGTTGTCGCGAAACGCCGAGGCTGCCGCGTTCAACAGCCAAATGCGTGTGCAGAAGCCCAAAGACGTCCGCGACGCAGTGACCAAGGTGATCAACGCTTTTTCCGTAGTCGGCGACTCCGAGTCCATTCGTTCGTTGATGGAGCGCGCATCACTCGTGGGCGTGGAACCGGACCATCACGTCTTCAATGCGTTGCTGCGTTCGGAAGCCGCGTCTAGGGAGCTTGGGTGGGTCGATGGACAGAGTGATGATGGAGAGGACGAGTACGGCGAGGGAAGTACGCACGATTTCCGTGACACTCTGGACGACGGCACCGCTGTTCCACAAGCCCCCACGTTGGCGCACCACGACGAGTCCGCACAGCACGCCGTGATTCGCGTAGAAACGATGATGCGGGGTATGATTGAAAGCGGCGTAGAACCTGATTTACACTCGTTCATGGCGCTGTTGGCGGCGTACGGTAAAGCCGGCGACGTCTCCGCCGCCGGCGACGCGCTGCGAGGCATGCGCGAACGCGACATACCGTTGGACTCATTCGCGTACAACGCACTGTTGCAAGCGTGTGCTACCAGTGGAGATTTGGATGCCGCACGCAAAGTACGTGACCAAATGAAATGTGCGAATGTTCCTGCGGATGCAGTCACGTTCTTACATCTGTTCAGAGCGTGCGCTCGTCGAAGCCGACAGGTCGCCGCTGTTTTACGCGATGTGGACGACTGGGACGACTGGGACGATTGGGGAGTCGTGGGGGGGGTTGAAGGAGGTGGATTGACCGGTGCGGAGGAACTTTTAAGTGCCTCTCAAGCTGCTTCAACTCCCTATCAACCTCATCAAACCAAGGGTGAAAGTTTAGGCAGCAAAGCGGCAATGAGCCACGCTCGGCTGGCAGGTGCGTTGATTGACGCTCGCTCCGATAAGGACGTTGCTAAGTTCGGCGACGCCGCGAGAGCCGCCGCTGCCGCCGCACGGGAAGGCTTATCGTCAATCACTGACGTGTTCTCACGAGGCGTAGAGGGCTTGGCGCTGAGCGAAGCCGAACTTGCGTTAGCTGGTGCTGGAGGAGCAGGTAAGTATACCTCCTCAAAAAGTCCAGAGCTTCAGCGCGCCAGAGACGCGTTACTCGAGTTTCGAGACGACATGAGAACGTCGGGTGTTCCGTACACACGAAAGTCTGCTACGGCTGTGATGCAAGCTCTCGGGAGTTTAAGGGAGTTCGACTCAATGATGCGGTTTCTAAGGCACCCGCCGGTTGGTGTTACCCCTGATGCGTACATGTACACCCAAGCGCTTCACGTGTTGGCGCAAGACCCGTTCCACTGGCGCAGGGGGGATACGAAAAGCGAGGGTAGAGAGGGTGATGAGGGTGGAAAGAAAACCGTTACGAAACCGGTTCGACAACTTACTGGGCCTCTCGCAGCTTTAGCACTCGCCGATGAGATGCTTTCCAACGGCATCGAGAACACGCGGGTGACTTTGAATTGTATTTTGTTAGCGTGCGCGCAACTGCGGGATTTTGACGAAGCTGTTGTTCGATACGAAACGCATATAGGGAACGGAGGCGAAGTTGGTGCCGATACATTCAACTGTCTCTTTAAAGCGGCCTGGAGCTCTGGAAGGTTTGCAGAGAAGGCGGGTGGCATTGCAGAGCTCATGGAGAGTACAAATTGTACCCCTAATGCCCACACCGAACTTACTCTGCGAAGAGCTTTAGGCGCGACAAATCAATCCGTTTCCGTTTCTGGGTACTCCCCTGATTTCCGCGTGGCAAACGATTTGCTGATTCAATTCGGGTTCGAACCCGAAATCGAACACGAAACCGCGTGGGTGCCGATGGCGGAAAGGGAGGGTAATAAAATTGACTGGGTCTTAGAAGGTGGCGATTCCGTGGAAAAGAAAGAGAGTCGCAGGTGGAACCGGGAGAGGGACGAGTAGAGCTTGTTATTTATGACATTGAAAATTTAATGACACCGAAATTGAATCCTAAAAACATATCACGGTACCCTCACCGTCACCCCCAACGGCGCGTGGTCCGACGCTCCCACCGTAAGCCGGTCAAGAATGAACCCATCCACCACGTCCAACCGCTCAGACGTGACGAAATAGTCTAACCTCAAGCCTCTGTTTTTCGGGCGATTTCCGGCGCGGCCGGACCAGTAACTGAACCACCCTGTTTTTTCAGGGTGAAACTTGCGAAACGAGTCGACGAATTTTAACTCGCTTAATGTTTCACTAAAGCTCTGCCTCTCTTCCGGCGTCAATCCTGCGCTTTTCTTGATGTGCGCGGCGTCGACGTTGTAGATGTCGATGTCCAGGTGTCCGACGTTTAAATCGCCACCGAGAACAACGGGTTTCTTTTCATCGAGGTACTGCAAATAGTTCCTGAAATCTAAATCCCAGTTTTTCAACCGGTACTCCAAACGCTCCAGCTTTTGTCCGCTGTTCGGGACGTACGTGAAGACGCAGAAAAACGTTCCAAACTCAAGGGTCAACACTCGCCCTTCATCGGTGTACCCAACTTTGAAATCGCCGAAACCGGGAGTGATTGATAGGAGAGAGGGGCCGGAGTAGTTTGAATTGTTTGTCGTTGATTGCGAAACTTTTTCATCTTCTTTTGTTTCCGTCTTTGCGCCTCCGAAGAATGACGCAACGGAAGGTTGTTTGGATTGCTTGAGAGGTGAGTTTTGACCGGCAATTGACCCATTCGACCCTACCAACGGCGCTTTACACAGCACTGCCACCCCGGAGTACCCTTTCTTGACCGTGGAGCAGGTGAACTGAACGGTGGGGTACTCCGGCAAAAGCACTTTTAATTGATCGATTAAATCAGCGACGTGTTGCTCTTGCAGTTTGTGTTCCTGCAACGCGATGACATCCGGTTGCTCAGTGTCTACTATCTTTCGGAGCATTTGCGGGTTCTTGTCCATCAGCGCTCTTAATCCAGCGACGTTCCACGAAACAGCTTTGAACGGGCTTGAGTCTTTTCCTGAGTCATTCAACACTTGCCTCGGCGCTTCATCCTGCGGTATGATCTCGGGGAGCTCTACTTTTGTTTTCTTGGCTTTTTTTGTTTTCGGTTCGGAACCGGAGGGCTCGCCCGCGTCCACGGACGGGGGCTCTTTGGTCTTCTTGGGGGGCATGCGGACCGTGAATGAACAAAGGTACAATGGGTGTGAATGCACGATAAAACAATTTGCAGCGCTTTAGAACTACCAGAGCCCGGCGCGTATGAAGTGTGCCTACGATCGGATGAGATCTGTCTTGAAAAATAATATGGGCACCCGAACGAAAACCTCAATCCAGGTTTTCGGCGTCGACGCTCCGTCGGCGCACACGTCACACGACACACTTCCATGTCGATGCGATCGACGTTAAGTGTTTCTCTCTGCACGCGCGTCATCCTTCGAGCGGCGCCGTGTACCGTACGTTCATCTCAACGATCCAAGGCGATGGCGTCGCAGATGGCCTGGAAAGCGACGTGGTGTAATTCGGTTTTATCCAAAGCGAAACGAATCGCACCCACTCGCGCCCCCACCCCCACCACCCGAAGCATGGCCACCGGCGGCAACAACATGGACGACGCGCGAAGACGCCAGCACGCACGCGCCGCACGCGCAGTCCCACTGAAACTGGTGATGGTTTCAAAAGGAGGAGGCCCGTCCATGGATTCGGTGTGCGGAGATTGGGCTGATAAAATTGGACGATACACGAGTTTTAACGAAGTTGTGGTGAAGAGCAATCCCAAGAACGCAAAGGACCCAAAGACACAGCTGGAACACGAAGGCGAGCGGGTTATGAAACACTTGAGTAGCAGTGATTACGTCGTGCTTATGGACGAGCGAGGTGACAGTGTAACCAGTGAGAAACTTTCGAAACTCATCGCGGACGCTGGGGATTCGCACGGCGGAATTGCTTTTTGCATCGGCGGTCCGTTTGGACACGGGAACGATGTCATCTCCCGCTCGGACCGAAAAATTAAACTCTCCACGATGGTGATGAACCACCAGGTTGCTCGTTTAGTGTTATTAGAACAAATCTACAGGGGTTGGACGATTTTGAAGGGAGAGCCGTATCACCACTAGTTGGGGCAGTTTAGAGAGGGTTACTAAATTGTGGTAGTTAAAACTAAGGCTTTTAGCCAATCACGTTCTACAGCGATACTATGATCATACTAGTACTATCTCACTTCGCTACCAACAGCGCCCCGCATTCTAAATGTGGTGTGTATGGGAACTGGTCGAATGTGGCGAATCGTTTCACGACGTGCGTTTTGTGTAAGGCTCGGACATCCTCTGCTAAGGTTTCGGGGTTACACGAAATGTACACGATTCGCGGGAATCGCGAAACAAACTGTGTGACCTCGGGCCCCATCCCCGCCCTCGGCGGATCGACTAGAACAGTCTTCAAATCAAACGATTCGAAGTCGATGTCTTTCGCGCGTTCGTATTGCTTGCCTTCGTCCAACGCTAACGTCAACTCTTCACTGGAAAGTCGCACAACCGAAACGTTCTCAACCTCGTTCGCGAGTAGGTTTTCCTTGCACGCTGCGACTGAAACTTTGCTCACCTCAGTGGCCAACACCTTGCGGAACATTGAAGCCATCGCAATCGTGAAGTTCCCGTTGCCGCAGTACAGCTCGAGGAAATCATCACTGCGCGGCTGTGTGTTATTTGACTCTTCGTTTCCTGAGTCATCACTCACGCACGCGTTTTTCGCCCACTCCAACATTTTAACTGAAATAAACGCGTTCGGCTGCGTGAAACCGCCCTCTAATTGTTTGTATTTTAACGTTTTATTGTCTACGGTTAACTCCTCGTGCACGAAATCGTCGCCCAGGATAACCTATTAAGGTTTCAGCGGTATTAGGAATCGTTGTCAGGACGTCTGCTCGTGACCATAGTGTAGACAGTGTCTACGATACTATACTTCTCAAAAATACCCCAGAATAAAAAATTACCTTCAAAAAACCAAAAACCTCCTCTACTCGTCATAAATCTCCTATTCCTCAGTGGGTGGTGCATGATGTGGTCTTCACCGAGAAGGGCTAACAGCCTCGGAAAAAGATTCTATGGTATGATTCATGTTTTATCGTCACCGGAATCGAAAGAATAAGGTTCGAGTAGAGATGCTAGGAGCGGGTCGTGCGAGGTTTTGGAAATAGATTCGAGTCGTCGCCAAAAAAATCCAAAAAAATTTAAACATCAGACGTACCTTTTGTTTTCTGCTCCTCCCCACGATTGACACGCCCAGTTTTTTCCGCATCGCGTTCGCCTGCTCTTCCCACTCCTCAGTGAGTCGTCGGTGGTACAGCATGGAAATCATCGCCTCCCCGGTGGTTGTGGTCAGGAAGTTAACCTGGAAAAGTTTTTTTCGCAGCGTTTCCGAGGTTTTAATTTCTTTTAATAACGATGACATCAATTCGTTTATCTTCTCGCTCCCCATGGGAAACTCGGGAACTTCGATTGGGGTTTTCGGGTCATCGCTGTCGAACATCGCCAAGAAGCTGTTCTCGCCCTCGTGCCACACCCTGAACTCAGCCCTCATGCGGAAGTGCGACTTGGTGGATTCGAAGATTTCCGTGTCAGGTAATGGAACCTCTTCTGTTTTTATTGCAGCTCCATCTTTTTCTGAACTAGATGACCCTTTGAAGTGCGCTCGCGCTTTTTCAATCTTCACCTCGAGCTCTTCGCGGTAGGTTTCGGGGCGCACGGCGACGTCTAACCTCGCGCGCGTGGTTTGCCACTGCCAGTGCTGTCGGTTGGCCAATCGTTCCCGTTGAGGTGCAGTCGCGAATTTGGCAATCTGTCGGCGGCTTGACCCTAAATCGGCAGCGGTTTTCAACCTGCCATCTACCGATCCGGCGAAGAAACGCGCTGTGGATGCCCTTAGGGTCATAGATCGCACGTGCGCGTGCGCGTGCATGGCGAAACGCGGAGAAGCTCCCGGGCCACCCGGCGGGCTTCGTCTGACAGCGCGCGTGCGGAGTGAGAGTCGCGGACGCGATGGTTGAAAAACCTACTCGTCACGAGAAAAAATAATTTCGAGTGGCTTGCCAAACCTCGAACTCAGTGATTTGGCGGTAGGCACCCTTCAGTCCGGGATGCGCGCCGGGTTCCTTGATGCGAAGCCAAAGCGGACGAAGCTAACGTCGTCAAGTTCGGAACCGACCGCGGTGTTGGGTTCGTTGTCTGATAACCTTGATGCCGTAAACCCCGAAGCGACGCGGTCCTTTATCAATGACGCGTGCGCCAAACATTGGCGTCATGGCTACGAAGTCGTGTCCCCAACAACATCGGACTCCCATTCCGCGAACCTTCTGTTGTTACTTCACGGCAGAGGCGAGGCTTCCCCTACGCCGTTCGCCAAGTTCGCCAAGTCAATAAGCCTGCCGCACACCACGTGCGTTTCCTTGCTAGGCAACCGACCGCTTCCGTTCGGGCTGGAGGGAAAGGAGTGGTTCGAAAACAACGACCCCGAAACCGGGGACGCACTTCCGAAAGACGGAAAGGATTCGAGACGAATAGAATCGCTACAGAAAACAGTCCATCAACTGCTAGCTTTTATCGAAGCTTTGACAACTGAAAGTAAACAGGGACTTCACTTTCAAAGCCACCGAATCCACCTCTTCGGGTTTTCCGATGGAGGAACGGTGGCGCTCGAAGTCGCGCTGAGACGGTTCGGCGAAAAAAGGTTAGGCGGATGTTCGGTCGTTGCCGCGTCGCTGTTACCGGAGACGCTGACAGGTCCTAACCAAAGGTCCTTCGAAACACACACAAACGCGCCGACGCCTTTGACCCTGGTAGGTGGTGCCCTTGACCCTGTAGTACCGGTCAAATCCGTTTTAGAAACTCAGACGGTGTTTCAAAACGTACACCCGGGGTGCGTCGCGGATGTATTCATCGACGAAAAGAAAACGTCGCACTCGATGATTAGTTCACGTTCAGAAACAACACACTTGATGAAGTTCTGGGGGATGACACTGGGGGTGCCTAAAATAAAAAGCTCGGATTTAGGGAGTGACGTGGTAGAGGTCGAAAGAGGTGAGGGGGGAAACTTGAGAGTAAAGAGTGATACTTAGAGGATAGAAATAGATAGCCATAGTGTATGTAGACTGATAGCGAATACACAAGAACCAAAAAAACTCTTAAAATAATTAAACTACAGCTCAAACTTTTCCTTCCCCCCTATAATTACCCCATCCATGTCGCAGTACACCCAGTCCCCAGGTTGCACAGTGACCCCAGCGAACGTAACTGTAACATCTCTCGCCCCCGGATCCCTTTTCGAGGACTTCAGGGGATGCGGCGCTATTGCTTTTACTCCGATTTTTATTTTTTTAGTATCCTCCGCGTCGCGAAGACACCCGTTTATCACCACGCCGGCCCAGTTGTTTTTGAATGCCAATTCCGCGAGGTTGTCTCCTAATAAAGCACAACGCTTCGAGCCTCCTCCGTCCACCACCAGGACTCGCCCGTTCCCGGGTTCATTCAGCGCTTCTCGCACTAGAGGGTTGTTTTCGAAGCACTTTATTGTGCTCGCGGGGCCGGCGAATTTTGTGATTCCGCCGAAATCGGAAAGGTACCCTGGTTGAATGAATTGCATCGATCGATTACCGCCAGTCATCATGTCGAGCGGCTCGGGGTGGAACACGTCGGTGAGGTCGGAGAGCCCAGCTCGGTGTGCGTCGAAGCCATGCAGGGGGGCGTGCGGTGGGTTTACATTTGAGTTCGCCGCTTGTGAAACGGTGGAGGAGGCGAAGGTTCGGGGTTTTTGCAATGCATCGCGGTGAGGTTGTTTCGTCCAATTGTGATGACCCGAGCCTTCGGCACGACACCTGACGAACGGAAGGTTAATGGTGACGCTTGGAGCGGTAGGGTTCGTGTGGGGACGTGACAGAAGGCGCGCTACACGCGCGCCCGCGCGACACGCGCGCGACGAAACCATCAAGCGCACACGACAGTGACCGTAAGAGTGAAGAAACGTCGTTGATAGTGATGTTTATGAAGAGTTTGCTTCATCGTCATTACCTGTGCACACACCGCAGCGCGAGAAGGCTACAAGTGCCGTGAATTCAAGAAACAAAGCGACTGTCCAAATAAAGCTGGGTCTATTGAATGGCATTGAGATGTGTTTGACGCTACCTCCTTAAACTCACTCCCATCGAAGCACGCTTTCAATCAAAGTCTCGAGTTCCTTCGGCGTGGCGTGTTCGTCTGACGTTTCGTTTCCATCTCGGAGGTTTTTATCGCCATCGCCGACATCCCCGCCTACACCTTTTTCACCCATCATCCTCCGCACTTCTTCCTCCCCAAATACATCCACGAATTTATACAAAGACGTGCGAAACGTGTCCGCCAGCGTTTGCGCCGCGGGCCGCGCTGACCGCAGCTCGGGAACCCGAGGCGCCGTCGTCATGCGGAAGCGAACGGAACCGGATTGAGTGATTGCGTCACCGCCGCCGCCAACGCCCGCGGACGCGCACGCCTCTGCCGCTCGCGTCGCCGCGACCAACACTCGAAACACCGCGGAACAAGCGGGCTGGGTTTGTATACGAGTACTAGAAGTGTCTGCGAAGGATGCATCATCGTTAGCATCTCTACCAGCCCTTGAGCTCACACACAAGCTCGTCACCGCCGCGCATCCCCAGCGCGCTAATTGTCCGTGCGCCGCCAACACCAAAAGCGCCTCCCTCGACGCCGCCTGCGTCGGGGTTTCCATCTGCGCTCTTAGTTTGTTGATGCTCGTCTCGTGGTCGTTGTGGCGCCGTGATGTCAATTCCCTTCTCATCGCCTCGTCTTCCAGGAAACCAGCGGTAACTTCACGAGCGCCAACGCTTTGGGAGGTGTCGTACGTATTTTTAGTGTTTTGCGCAGAGACATGTTCAGCGTGAAATCCATTTCCAGACGGCGCAGTCACCGAGTGCGGCATGCCCCACTCATCCGCGGTCGCCGCCCACGCGGCGGCGTCTACGGTTTCACTGGTGACACGGCTACGGATACCATTTTGGGTTTGACCGTACTGCCCAACAGAGTCGGTACCCGGGAGATGTCCGTGCGACGCCGCGTGGTCGTTCGTGAACCGCCGATCGTAGCCGAAACTCTCGTCGCGCATAGTCTCGCCATTCGCGCCACTACTCACGTGGTTGAAGACCTTCAAGCTTGCTCTGTTCGCCCCTACAGAACGAAGACGCACCCCTCCGCCATTAACAGAGCTATTACCCTCCTTCTTCCCCTTGAGAAACGTAACGCCTCCCCCTATTGCGTCGCGTTCCGCCCTTTCCGCCGCGTGAAGCGCAGCGCGCATCGCCGAGGTGACTGACAGAATCGGCGCCAGCGCGGCGGCGACGGTAGGACTGTACGCTCCAGCATTCCCACTACCGTCCTGCACCAGCAACTCCCGCCTTCCCCCCCCCCGTGTGTACACACCAGATATAAATCGAGAAACCCTAAATGCTGCACCCAGGGTTGCGTTTCGTTGACCAACGACGCTAACAACGGCCCGCTGGCCGTCGTGTTTCCGCCACCCAAACTTTGCGGTCGAAAATGGTACCGCTCGGTTTGAACATATTCGGACGTTTTTCGTTGCGAAAACCACGTACCCGCGACGACCGCGCCCAACGGAGCGTACCCCAACGTACTAAGGAAGTGGATCGTATATGTATATAGGAACTGTAACGTTGCGCTGATGAACATGAACGGCAGTAACACTGCGCGCTTCAGGGTTAATGACGAAGGATGTGAAAACGTATCAGCC